>Ga0123355_10011592_pt1 | contig 13597 bp, 8 predicted proteins | sample TergutEmb28metaG_3_FD_89872 | JGI IMG/M metagenome (GOLD analysis project Ga0123355, IMG submission 89872) | Embiratermes neotenicus P1 segment gut microbial communities from Petit-Saut dam, French Guiana - Emb289 P1 | ecosystem: Host-associated > Arthropoda: Insects > Digestive system > Gut ...
AGTACAGAGAAAAAAAAACCCACCAAAATTATTAACACTACCCCTTTTTCCCCCCCTTCTTCCCCCCCCCCCCCCCCCCCCCCCCCCCCCCCCCCCCCCCCCCCCCCCCCCCACACACACACACACACACAGAGCGTTACCTGCACTCTGCATTGCTCAGCACATTTAATCTTAGGTCTTCCAAAAAATATCCAGTGCCCTGTTCTCCAGAGAATCTCTGCTTTGCTTCCATTCAACATACAAGTTTTCCTATAGCCATCTGTCTCTTTGTTACACATGTCTCCTTTCTTCAATCCCTCACACAGCACACAACTTCCACACATGACATAATTCTGCCTGCATTTACGTTTTCTTGATGCAGAAGCATTCTTACAAACTCTATGGCTCCCAGCTCCAGCATGTCCTACAATTACCAACTACACTCCTTCTAACTCACTACAACAGGCCATCTCTAAATACCTCCAGTATCTTACATTAATAACACCATCATCAAGTGAAGATTTGTGTTGTGAATTGTTTAGTTTGAGAAGGCCTCAGATTTTCAATTGCCATTTGCTGACGCATGTAAAAAGAACAAAATCTGCTTTGGTGACTTCATGGGTAAGAAGGGAAGAGATAAATAAAACACGCTGTTCAGAAAGAAGAGTCTGCAATAAAGGTGGCAGTTTGAGAAAATCAGTGGAGCACTTTAGGTGTGCCCTGGCATTTCTTGTGTAAGACGTGAACCGTTCATGTTGCTGGAAGAGGAAAGGAACACAGGATGAAGAGAATGAAGAACAGGAGGACAAGGAAGGTACAGGGCAGAGGATTGGAAGAGAAAGAGGAGAATGGAAGGCTAAGAAGAACCGAAGTGCGACAGTACAGGAACAGCACAGGGCAGGACTAAGATGATTATTGAACTGAAATTACTGGTATTCTGTGTGTCCAGTCAAGTCTGTTGTGATTTTATCTCCAGTAATGGAGTAAGTGCCGAATGCATCACGTTAAGATATGGAAGGAGGAACAGTGGGATGACTATGAAGAACAACTAGTGAATCACCTACTGTAACAATGTCCTGGTGTTGCAACAATCAGTGAAAATATGTGAGCAACACAAAAAACAAAGGAATTTTGTGGTAGTGTTGGTGTAGAGCACTGCAATGGTAATGTGAAACAAAACAACAGACAAAGAAACCAAAATGTTTTGTGGCAGCAATCGTGACTGCCTGAATGAAACAACATAACACCAGTGTGGTAAGCCTTCCCATCAGCATGGCAGGTGGAAAAACACGGGAGAAGGAGGAGATGAAGAAGAAAAAGAAAAGGAAGATGAAGACAAAGGAGAGGAGGGACAATGAGGAGGAGAAGAAAAAGAATAAGAGGAACATGAAGAAGCAATATAGAATTGCAAGGGATAAAATTTGTTAGCTCTCATGTACACATTTTGGTCCTGCCTACATTATTTTTGTACATCCATTCAAGTCATGGGAACAACAATGAATGTAACACAGAGATGTGGTGTTGGCTGTGGTGATGATATTACATTGATAATGGTGTACAGTGTACCTAGCTGGATATGAAATGAGAGAATGTGATTAGATGTGTACAAAATATAATCAACTACCCTGTGTGGAGACCGGCGTTCAAGAATAGCTCCACCGTAGCTCATGCGTGTTGTATGAGGTGAATGAAATGAGCACCCCATGCCCAGGTGTATAATTCGGCCAACCTGACTCTGAGGCATATAAATACCAAGACCTGGGTCTCCAGGATGGGAGTTGGGCATGGTTCTAGCAACCTCACTTTACATAACAACACCTGGTTTTGAAAGCCAAATGACAAGAAGTGAATAAGGATGCCATTTCTACTGGAACCAGAAGATAGTGGTCAGCTTGACTGCGTAGGATGAATGGATGATGTGGCTAATGAAGTTCAGGAACCCTGAAGGGTTGAAATACTACAGATGATGTGGGCTGGGTAGCATAGTCGGTATAGTGACTGGCTATGGGCTGGGTGGTCCGGGGATCGAATCCCAGTGGGGCGGGCAAGATTTTCTCCACCTGTCCAGTCTGGCCCTGGGGCCCACCCAGCCTCCTGTACAATGGGTACCGGGTCTTTCCCAGGGGTTAAGAGTGGCCAGGGCATGGCACTGACCCCTCACCCCCTTCTAGCACCATGGTCAAGAAAGAGTAGAGCTATACCTCTACTCCCCCTATGGGCTGTACAGCCTGTACAGAGCCTCAGTGCCTATACAAGGGTGCAATTTACCTTACCTTTACTACAGATGTTTATCATTTAAAGGAAATCTTGTATCCTGAACCACTGCCCAACCAAGAGAAGTTAACATATCCAATAAGCACTGATAAATACACACATATAATATTATTCAATCACCACTGTATTAACATGTAATGTAACTCCATGTTTCAACACTTAGAGGGTCATCTTCAGTGAGTGTGATACATCCTAGCAGCATGGGTCAACAAAATCAGTCAACAGTAGTAAAATTCAAATTCGTGTGTAGCATGTACTGTGTTATTCAGCAGCTGCAGTGATGATGAAGTAATGGCGTAGAGGAGGTTTTGGTGTGTGATGGTACAGTGGAGGTGAACTGGAAATTAAGTGATAGTGAAATAATGTTTGAAGTGATGGTGTGTTGGTATTAGAGGTGCAGTGACAAAGTGGTGGTGGTGGAGGTATAGGAATGAAGTGATGGTGTAGCGGTGGTGATGGCTTCATTATATAGAAATGATGGTGTATTGCTGTTGGTGGTGGTGGTGTATTAATGTATAAGTGATTGTGCAGTAACAGCATAGTGACGGCATTACAGGTGAAGAGATGGTGATGTGATACTGTATTCCTTGTCAAGCAGGTTTAGTGATGGTGATGTGAAAGGGTAATGGTGGTGGTGGAAGTGCAGTGATAGTGACAATGGTGTAGTAGTGATGATGTAGCATTAGTGGTGGGTGGAAGTAACAGTAAAGTATGGTTGTTGTGGTTCACTGTTAGCGGATGCGGAGGAGGAGTAATGTTGTAGTGATGCAGTAGCGGTCATGGAGGACAGGAAGTGATGGTTGTGGTACTGTCGTGAAGTGATGGTGTACTGGTGGTGGTGTAGTGATGGCAAAGTGATGGTCTAAATGTCATGGAGAGGCAGTCACAATGACAATGGCATAGTGGTGGTAGTGGAGGAATAGTGATGTGAGGGGATGGGGTAGCACAGGTGGTGAATGGGAAATGATGGTGATGTATGGTGGTTGGTGTGCAGTGATGTTTTATTGGTGGTGATGAGGTGCAGTGATGGTGAAGTAATGGTCTAATGGTAGTGATGATGAAGTGATGGTATACAGGTGGCTGTGGTGGAGGTCTTGTGATGGTAAAGTGATGTTATGGCAGTGTTGTTGGAGGTGCAGTGATGCTGAAGAAGGTGTACGGGTGGTGGAAGTGCTGTGATGAAATCATTGTGTATATGAAGTGATGGTGGTGGTTTGGTTGTGTTGATGAAAAATCTATAGATAAAAATTTGTTACAGATAGTGGGTTTACCTGTGCTGGTAAAAGTGTAGGAGGTCATAAGTGATGTTTTATTGGTGGTAGGGATGGAGAAGTGATAATGTGATGGTGATTTTGGTGATGCAGTAATGTTGGTGTGGCGTTGGTGGTGGCAATGGAGAGGTAGTGTTAATGTCAATATGGTGGTTGTGGTGCAGTGATATTAAAGTCATGGCCTACTAATGGCTGAGGCATATTGATGGAGAAGTGATTGTGTAACAGAAATAGTGGTGGTGGTTGAATGATGGTAAAGTGATGGTGAAGTTGAAGTTATGGTGTGAAGGTGTAGTGACGATGACTTGATGGTATATTGGTGCTGGTACAGGTACAGTGAAGCCGAAGTGATGATTATGAAGTTCAGCATTCCTCTGGTGGTGAAGGTGAAGTAGTGGTGAAGTGATGGTGGAAGTGGAGTGACAGAACAGTGGTGGTGGTGTACTGATGGTGAAGTTATGGTTTAGTGGTGGTGGTGGTGGTGAAGATGCACTGATGGAGAATGATGGTCTACTGGTAGAAGTGCAAGTGTGGTGACAGTGACATGTTGGTCTACTGGCAGAGGTGGTGCATTTTAGATGAATAGGTGCTGCGGTGGCAGAGTGCCCGTGATGGTGTATTGTTGGTTGTAGAAGTGGTGTGATGGTAAAGATGGTGTAGTATTGGTGGAACCACTTTGCTCTGACAAGTACTGGTACTAATGTGTGCTTTCTTGTAGGTGCCACCTGCAGCAGAAGTTAAGCAAGGGAGCAAAGTGATGTCCAATTGAACACTTTCAATGCCAAATGCATAGTCTGAAGTAACTGGCACTTCAATGTTTATTACTTTGTGTTACACACAACCAAGCGATCAACAACATACCCAGAAGAGCCCTGCTCTGTGAAGTGATTATGGTGAATAGGATGAATGGTGGAGCAGCAGAACAACTGAATGAAAAACAGCTATACACTCACTGTACTTTTACACATATCTGAAAGATCTTGCAGTTCACTGCTAATACTCCAATTACATGTTTTACAGGGACAATAGGAAGAAGAGGAAGGGCAGAAAAGACAGTGGAAGTTGAACAGTGATGAGGAGCAAGACAATGGTTGAGTGCAATTATAAAGGTAAAATTAACATGTTACAGGCCCAGTGTGGGTAGAGGTATAGCTCTACTCTTCCATGACCGTGGCACTAGAAGGGGGTGAGTGGTCAGCAGCACAACCCGGCCACACTTTACCCCCGGGAAAGACCCAGTACCCATTGTACAGGAGGCTGGGTGGGCCCCAGGGCCGGTCTGGATGGTCGGAAAATCTCGTTCCCACTGGGATTTGATCCCGTACTGTCCAGCCCGTAGTCAGTTGCTATACCGACTGAGCAACCCGGCCCACTGAGTGCAATTATATCGTGTGTGATTTCACCAAGTGAGTGTACAGTTCAAGTGAAAAGTGCCAATAACAGTCCAAGTGAAAGTGGAACATTTGACTAGTGCCAGACATTTTGTGGCCGTAATACCAGAATATGTGCTACTGGTTACTGACTGTCCATGGAGTTGCTGGTTACTGGAACCAACTTGCATCTGCAGCTCTCACTGAAAGGTAGGAAAGCGACACGTTCTCCTTTGCACCAAAGAAACAGGGCAGTGTACCAAACCATGCCAGACGTGGACAGAGAATACTGCAGAATGTGTGACAGTCTACCCCAGAGTATTGCTGCTAATGCCCTAGAATACTCTGAGGTTCCTGTCTGTGTCCAGTCTCCCTGAGTATTGCTGCTAATGCCCAGGATACTCAGAAGTTAAATCTTTCTTCTAAATTACCTGAGTATTGCAGCTAATGCCCAATATACTCAGAGATCATCTTTTTCAGTACATTCTCTTATCTAAATGCTGGTGTGAATCTGCCACAATACTGCAAAAGCAACATCTATCTCCTTGCATTCCAATCCCACACTGCAGCTCAAAATTACTTGGTACCTGAAAATTTCATATTGAGATCAGCAAAATAGGTCCTCTGCATACATTCTGCAGCCATCTTCTATGAGGTTTGAGGGTGTTTACCAGCACTGATATGGTCCAGCTAAGCCCCCAGTTGAACTGTGTCTCTGGTGGTATAACACTCTCCAACTTCTGCAGCTGACAGCAAAATCCTACAGCACTCCACAAGTGTACGTTCACACAATGTTTCAATGCTAGATTGGAATTTCTGCTTTACCAGGAGAAATTACCATCTCCTGTAGCTGGCATGGAGCTACAAGTGCCAGGCTGTGGTATGCAAGGTGCAGCTACCCCACAATGTGCCATAATATTTTGTGCCGTCTCTTCCAGGAGTGTTCTTTTTCATGTATTTTATTGTGTCATGAATTTTTTTGTTGTGGGATGGCTGCACGTTGTGTGGCAGGAATTGTGACTGCCTGAATAGACCAACAGAACTCCGTGAGGCAAGCCCTCACTGCATCAATACTATCTGGTTCTTTCTGGTCTCACTTTTACTGCCAGAGTGTAATTTTGTGTGTGTTTTCCTACACAAACTCTATTTTGGACAATCATTCATTAAGCTTCATTTCTTTTCAATGGTTACCAACATTTCTTCCATTGTTAAGGGGACCCCAAAATGAAAGCTAACATTTGCAATGTAAAAAACTGTTCATATCTACAAAAATCAGAGCCTCATTTTTTAAAGTCACATGCAGAGAAACAAACAGAAGGTGCAAAGTATGAACTCTCCAGACAGTACCACATAACTGTCTGGAGTGGTGAAATACAGAGATCTGGACTGGCAGTCCAAATCACACTGTTACTGTTTAACACGCACAGAATGTGATTCCATCTTCCTGTTACAACTTACAAATGGGGAGTGGACTCTCAGTTCTTGCCTATTACAGCAGTATCAGCTCTGGGAAGGGCTTCCACCTTGTGCTATTTCAAATATGAAATCCTCCTAAACATGAGCCAGGATTTCATATCCCTCCCTCAATGTTCTGGTGCCTCAATGTGGCAAGGGGGTGTAACAACTTGTTTGTACCGCAAGAAGAATGGTCTTTTAAGTACCCAGCTTTTCCTTCAGTCCACCCTATGTTGAAAATCAAGGAATTTATAAACAGGAACATTCAATTATGTCATTAACAACAGACCAGTTATATAGATGAAGGAGTTTGTGCCAGTGTAATTCTGAAGGTCCGTGTAGGGACACCAATGTCTTGCCTTAAGGTATCATAGAAGAAGTTGTAAATTTCTAGCTGTTGCCCTACTTTTCTTGTCCTTTTATGGCTCGATAGCCTCTGGAGGTCCAGGGCGTCCTCACTTATCAGACTTTACTCAATTTCACACTATTCCGTAGGACTCCTCTGGATGAGTGATCAGCCCATTGCACAGACTTATACCTTACAGCACACAACATTTGCAACAAAGAGACATCCATGCCTGTGGCATGATTGCAACCTGAATTCCCAGCAAGTGTGTGGCCACAAACCCATGCATTACAGCGCGTGGCCACTTGGATAAGCTGTTGTCCTTCCCAATGAACTAAACTCCCAATGAAATTTCTGTTCCAAACTGTAAGCAGATTGGGATATTGGTACCATGTAGAACATACAGTAGATGTGACAGCAGTTTTTGTGCTTCTCATTTGGTAATGGGTAGTGCTGTTGTAATTCTTTTTGCTAGTTTGGTGAATGAAGTAGGTTGGTGGTGGCTGGTATGATTGCATAGTGGCAGTGCCTGAGACTAGAAATTTCAATCAGTCTATACCGTACGTACATAATCTTAGCTCAGAGGACATATAGCAGTATTGGTTATTCCCCACCTGTATGAATTATATTTCACCACTTTCAGTTATTACAGCTAATAGTATTTAGGGTACAATAACAAAAGTCAACACAATCTGAAACACAAGAATGTGTACACAGTTCACCTGAAGTTAAATTAAGGACAGAAATAACTCAAGAATTTTCTTTGACATCTCCATTCCAGTGCTCACAATCTAAAACCCAGCAGGTGTAAAATAAAGAGTGTATTTCTAGTATCTCATAAACTGATGGGCCTGAACGGTTCTTGCGTGTATTCCCATATTCACCAACAGATACTCTGGATAACAGAACAAATTTATTTGCAACACAGACCTCAAACAATCTGTGAATATGTATAAATGCACAACAAAGATCCAAGCCCATCAGTATAAAGTCACTTTATGCCCCTGTACTTCCTTTCTTATTCTCTTCGCACATGAAGGCAACAAGATCGTCGATGCTCATTACTTAACCAGTATGTCATAATTGGAATTCCCAGTTCTGAAACTGTTAATGAACTCAGCATGTATTTCGGGTGTAACGTAAGTGATTTTTACTGCATCATCTTCTTTCATTGCTTCTTTCCACTCATTCTGAAAAATCAAACAACAGATTTAGAAAACTAACTTGCATTACCACTTAAGCTTTGGCAACTACAGAGATTTTACAGGAGTGAATGGCAAGACTGTTGTGATGAACTGTAGAGGATAAGTAATGATCAATGTACACAGCCAAAGCATTTGTTTTAGATATTACAACAGACATCAATATTTCAAATATAGGAAGTTTCTGCTGTTACTCTATTTACATAATGTAATAAATACATACAGCCACTCCCCCACATGACACAAGGGTTGCATTCTGTGGAACTTTATGCAAGTCAAATTTTACGTAATTTTAACTTCCCTAAATTCAATTCAATTCAATTTTTTAATTTCACATGCAGGAAAAAATACAAGTGTGCTTTGAAACATACAGTAAAAAGATTATGACAAGAGCCAGTATAAAAGAGAATATAATATAATTAAACATCCCTTGAAAAATACATTGCCATGATCTTTTAAGTTTGCACTGGCCAGCATAAATTTATGTAGAATTGAATTTACATACGTCGAGTATTATGTTAAGTCAGGGAGTTACTGTAAATAATTAATGGTGTAAAATAAAGCTTCAAATTTGTGTCAGTTTTTAGGTTACACTGAAATCTACATCATGATACAGTAAAAAACTAATTTACCAGTTTATTGTATCGATCTGTGGGTAAAACACATTCTGATACCACAATTCCGTAGGCATCAATTCTCTCAAACCATGGCCATATCATGTAATCCAACATTCCTGGCAAATCACCTGTAATACACAATATTCTGCTTGTAATGCAAATAGTTAAACTGACAAGAAACAGACTGAATCCCACTTCCTATAGCAATTTCTTCTGGCATTACTACACAGAAAATGAAAAATGCTAACTCCATAAAATATAGTACGAGTATCTGATAGGTATTTAACTGCTCATGAAACTCTCTGTGGTCATAAGACTTGAGGGTTTATCACCACCGCTACTACAGAACCCAACCTTCCATTAGCTTTGCAGCTACAGATTTGTATCTGTATTTAAAATTCTGGAAGGTAATACTGTGAATCCCTAGTACATTCCCACATTTACCCACTGATGTCCTTACCTCCAAAGAAATGCGTGGCTCTTACTGTTAACTCCTTCTCAAATAAATCCAGGTCTGTCAGAATGGCATCAAAGATATCTGTACCATGTATGAGTTTGTATATGTTTGTAGTGATCTACCAAACCAAAAAATTCATTTCATTATACACAGATGATGCACTTTCTCATTAGTTCAACAGTGGACACCCTTTCACAAGGTTTCTGAATTAATATTATGAATCCATTTTTTTTAACTATATGCTGTCACTAAACAGAAAGGTCTGGAATGAACTTATGAAGTCTACTTCCTTTCTTTTCATCATCATGCGTAAAAGAAAATATACCATGGCCAATGCAATCTTACTTTGCACCACATACTTTCATTTAAATTTAATTTTAAAAGGTCTCTTGCAAAAAAGTCAGATTTCTATACTCAAGCTGTTATGCTTTTGCTGTCACTGTTAATAATTAAAAATCAAAATTCTGAAGTGGCCTCATAAGAAGTTATGTTAATATGCCTGAAAACTGGTTAGTTGAATTCAGCTTTATGTGGGGAAAATTACAGAAACAAAAGTTATATCCTAAAAAGCTGAGGGTGAAATTGACAGACTGAAATAATTCTAAGACAACTGAGAAAATTTGGAGGCAGGGAGGGGGCAATCGGTGGTTTTTTTTTTAATGACAATAAAGGGTGCAGCATTTGGAGCTCAAAACAGGTGCCTGTAAGCCTCTTTTGGGCCCACATTCCTTCTTTCAAGAAAAAAGGTGCTGTCATTCCACACTGCAAGAATAACAAAGAATGACAATGATAATGATATGTCAGTTTATTATGCAAACTGAAAGTATTGCATTAGATTGTTTTTCTCTTCCTGGATCTCTCAGAATGCTTACACAAAAGTTTCGTTCTTGAAAACCCATTTAGTTCAACTACTTAAAAATCTGTTATATTCACATCTGTGGCTTTATGTAAAAACCATCAAGACTGCTTTAAGTGGCATATGAGAGTGGGTGTATGTTACACATCCATTCCAATCCTACTTCAACACTGCAATATAGAACTGTTATCTTATCTTTCCTTATATAACACAATGATGCAACTATAATGATAAACAATTCTGCCACAGCAAATATAATGGTGTCAAGCTTACACGTAACCATTATGAATATGTGTGTTAATAACTCCACTACTATTAAGTTGACTTATGACTTCATTCATCACACAGGGCCGATCTACATGTTGTATATGAATAACCTATTTATACCACACTACTGGCATAACACTGATATTTCAGAAATTACATGAACACTGTGGTGCAAATCATAGTCTCAGGGAAAGCACACATATTAACAACAAAAAAATAACGGTAATACTGACCCTACTGAAGTGTTCTAACAGGATTTTGTCCTTTGCTTTCTGCATAGGATCCTTGGGTTGCAATGGTCTTTCTGGGTACTTCTCATCCAGGTAATCAGAAATTATCAAACTCTCATACAGGCAGTCTCCTGATTCTGTTTCTATAGCTGGAACTTTTCCCAATGGATTCCTTTCAAAATACCAGTCTGGTTTGTCTGATAGTTTGATGTTTACAACATCATATCTGAAAAGTACATAAGTTACTGTATGAGATTCAGTAGAACTTAACTTTGAAGAGGGCTTAGAAATATACAAATACAAACTTCAACGTTGTTTTTAATATTACCCATGTTCTGTGCGGTAAGATAATTTTTACAGTGTTTATTCCAACAACTGTATAAAAACTAGACACAAGAGTATACAATCATATAGTAAGCCCCCTACATGTTTTGGTATTTTTTGGCCATCTACAGGGAGCTATTCGATAACAAAAAAACACAACATCGGCTAATTATGTCATATATGTGCAACTGTCGAGGTAAAAAACAATGTTAAACTTGTATAAAAATTATTAAAATGTGTAATGCATATTGCAAATTGTATACAAATTATTAAAAGTATAGTGCAGACAAAGAAAAACACAATGCTGGCTAATTAAGTCATACATGTGCCACTGTAGAGGTAAAAAGCAGATGTTACAATTCTATAAAAATTACTAAAAAGTACACTTTTTAATAATTTTAATCTATAGGATAAAAATAAAAAAATTCCTTTTAATCATTCTGATACAATTTTAACATGTTTTTTAAACCTACGAAGTCCTGCCAGTGCGCAGGACTGACAACCTTACCACCTTTATGTGTCGACTGTCTTGAAATTTGGAAGCCTTGACCTCCTGGAACCCTCAGAGTCTGTCCAGGCCTGTAATGGGATTACTTTACCTTTTAAACCTACAACTGCACAACTAAGGCAGAGTTAGCCAATGTTGTGCTTTTATTTGTTGAATACCTCCCTGAATATGGCCAAAAAAATACCAAAACATGTAGAAGGCTTACTGTATAATTGCATCCTTCTGTACCTAATTTTTGCGCAGTTGTCAGAATAAACACTGCAAACCTCAATGTGGTACTTTACAGTATCTTATTCTGTGAAATATGTACACCACTGCAAGAAATGAATCTACTGTTCCCTTCATATAATTTGAATTTGTAACACTGACATGTTAATTTATTGTTCTTGTGATCAGACAGGACTAGTGTATCCTTAATCAATTACCCAAGCACAGGGAAATACAAGCTGGCTTAGGCATGGCCAGTCTGCAAAGTGTTGTATCATGTCAGCACTAGAATGTGAACATGTCCTGTCTGTTGTGTCTCAAATGGAGTGGTAGAGTGCTGTATGGAATAGTTCACTGTAGAACACTGTGTTTACTTGCAATACTTATGCAGATTATGTATAATGGAAAACATGTCAATACTGCATATGGTTTCGAGAATTGGTAGCCAATGGAATTCTTGACTTGGAGCATGAATTTGTCTCAGATGAGGACTGGCTTACATTAAATAAGAAAGCAAGCAGCCAGAATAACCAATACTGATATTCCAGCAATCCCCAAGCCAAGTAGATGATTTTTCCATGCGTAAGCTTAAAATTTGAGCCCAGTGAACAGTAAAAGCATGCAAAATAATGTAATTTGTATTTTCTAACACAACATTATATTCCTACAACTATGTTCTGCTACCGGTAAATGGTAATCTATGTGAACAATCCACAGCAACTCAAAAAAACTGAAAGGCAGTACAGTGTTTGAGGATAAATTGCCACTATTTCAAGACAGGTACCATCATGAGTCAAGGAATATTTTCAGCAGGTGTAAAGCCTACTTAGAAGCTGGAGATCTATGAAATAAGGTAAGTTGAACTGCAGTAGAAATATGGACTTCAAACACCATGCACAGTCAGGTTTCTTATGCAATACAGCTCCTGCAACAGCTGCCATGCTGAGACCAGACATTAAAGATATGTTCTATACCATCACATACATGTTCACACTCCTGAACACATAATTTTGTTAATGTCAATATTTCAGACAGTGATAGTATCTATACACTGATACTATTTTATTACACATCTCTAAATTATTAATAACTCTTTTGGTCAAAATGTATCCATACTGGAGTACATGTATCTTCCACATGGCTATTTTACATACTATACATCATTCTATTTTATGTCATTTCATTAGATATACATTCATACTCTTATTCTTGCACACTAATGATATTACACTCCACTGAGTCATGAAATCTCTGCCTAATATTTTGATGTATGTCATCATCAGAAAAATGTTTCAAACGAAAGCTGGGCATCACATGGAAGTTGGTAGTTATTTGATCGCCTAAATCAATTTTATGTGAATAAAATTAGACATTTTCACAGAAATACTATGGTTAGATATTAAAATGGACTGACATACATCAAAATTAAATTAATCAGGTAACTTGCAGTGTACATCCACAGTATATAATCTTATCAGAATTAGCTCCAAAAATTTGCAGGTGAAACATGCAAATGTGTAGGCATATTTCAATTTATAAAAAGTTGTCATAGGAAGGTGCTGTGTTTGGTTACTTACGGTATCTTTTTCGCATCAAGCACCAAGTGCGCCCTTTGGGCATAAGGGCAAAACCGCATGCTGTACAGTCTTAGCTGCCCTTTCAATAAGGGTGGATTTGTGGATCCTGTAGAAAAAATTCCAGTATTGCATGACTCAATTCATGAAATGCTATAATAACTTTATATAATAGCATCTGTATTAATGACAAAAACAACAAATGAAAGAGCTTATTACTGGCTTGGAATGGAAGCTGGATGGAGGAAACAAGGAACGGACTTAAAACTTAATGTGGAAATGTTAGAATGTGCAAGACAAGTGAGATGGATCTACAGTATTCCAATTGTTGTTAGGGGAAAACAAGTTGTGGGCTTCTGCCTGCATCAGTTGGATTGAAAAGGCTCAGGGCTTATCAGTCTGCCCAAGGGTTGTACGAATATGAAGTCGTGAACATATGTGAACAGACTGACGACTCTTTTAATAACGCTATCATCTCACACAATTCCGCAATTACACGAGTTTGTATACAGTTCTTCGGCTGCTTCTGAACGTGCAAACGTAAGAAACCCCTGAGACAAAGAGATTGTGAGAATTAACGCCTATATGCCGGAATTCACTCACCTTTCCCCAAATGCTTGTCATTCATGGCTGCACTAGAACAAACCTTACGGTGCGACT
>Ga0123355_10011593_pt1 | contig 13597 bp, 13 predicted proteins | sample TergutEmb28metaG_3_FD_89872 | JGI IMG/M metagenome (GOLD analysis project Ga0123355, IMG submission 89872) | Embiratermes neotenicus P1 segment gut microbial communities from Petit-Saut dam, French Guiana - Emb289 P1 | ecosystem: Host-associated > Arthropoda: Insects > Digestive system > Gut ...
CCAGAGTTTGATACCACGCAACGGTGGGTAAAAGTTCCCTCAAAGGAATTGAGTGATGCATTAGTAAAAGAGTTCAAAGACAAGAAATAAAAATATTGAAAAAAGAGCTAACCGACTTCAAAATCAGTTAGCTCTTTTCAATATGGAATTTAAACAATGTTGTCAAAATGTTGTCGCGAGCGTTTTCGAGAGGCTAAAAACCTAGTATTTGCAATGGTTTACGGCTTCGCGGCTACTACTCCCACTCCACCGTCCCCGGCGGTTTCCCCGTAATATCATAAACCACCCGCGTAATATCCCTCACCTGGGACGTAATCCGCTCAACAACCCGCCCCAAAAACTCATAAGGCAACGGTACAAACTCCGCCGTCATAAAGTCCGTAGTCTTAACAGCGCGCAGAGCGAGAACATATCCATAAGCACGAGCCCCATCTTGAATACCGACAGAACGCAAACCTGTTATAACCGCAAAATACTGATTAGCCGGGATATCGGAAGCCTCAATCTCCGCGCGGAAAATGGCATCAGCATCACGCAAAATATCAAGCTTCTCCTTTGTCACCTCGCCGATACAACGAAGCGAAAGGCCCGGCCCCGGGAAAGGCTGCCGCTCTGTTAACGCAGCCGGCAAACCAAGCCGATAACCTAAATCACGCACTTCCGGCTTAAACAAGCACCATAGCGGCTCAACAATCCCCTTAAAACCTATATCAGCAGGAAGCCCCCCGACATTGTGATGACTCTTTATAACTTTTTTCCCATCTGAACCCGACTCCAGAACATCAGGATAAATCGTACCTTGAGCCAAAAAATCTACATCGCTCAGTTTGCGAGCTTCTTCCTCAAATACACGGATAAACTCTTCGCCGATAATCTTACGTTTCGCTTCAGGATCGGTCACTCCGGCAAGTTTTTGAAGAAAACGCGCCTCAGCATTAACACGGATGAAATTCAAATCCCGGCCCTTAAAAGCAGCCTCAACTTCATCACCCTCATTTTTACGCATAAGCCCCGTATCGACAAAAATACAATGCAATTTTCCGGGTACAGCTTTTGCCAAAAGTGCAGCACAAACAGAAGAATCGACACCACCGGAGAGCCCCAAAAGCACCTGCCCGGCACCGACCTGCTCTTTGATAAGATCAATTACTTTTGCCTCATATTCTCCAACATCCAAAACCCCATCAATCCTAAGCGGTCTTAGAGAATCATAAATGCTTTTCATGTTGTTGCACCTCACTCAGATTTTTAGATAAGTATAACATATCTTTGTCAAAGGCGAAAGAGCAGCATCGTCGGAAAGCAAGTCAAGTTATTTGCTATACGCTGCACTAATATTGTGCTATACTCCTTAGAGGTATATTTTGCGTTTGAGACACACGAAAGGAATAGTAAGAAATATGAATGCTGTAGTGATCCTCGCAGGGGGAAAAAGCCGCAGAATGGGTAAAGACAAGCTTGCACTATCGCTTGGCGGTAAGACATTATTAGAATCAGCCGTAAGCAGATTTTCTAAAGCATTTGAAAATGTGTACCTCAGTGTTGCTGATTCCAATAAATATCCGGAGATTGAAGTACGCAGGATAGTCGATATCATACCGGGTGCAGGGCCTATGTCCGGACTACACGCGGCTCTTTCTGAACTTAAGACAGATGGTGTCTTTTTAGTTGCGGCAGATTTGCCATTTTCATCCCCGGAAGCAGCATTGCGAATAATTGAATTGTGTGAGCAAAGCGGAAAAGCTGCCTGTGTTTTAAAACTTCCGGATGGAAAACTAGAACCCTTATTTGGTTATTACCGTAAAGAAATTTTTGAAAAATGTGAAGAGCTTATAAAAAGCGGCGACTATAGAATGACAGAACTCTTGTCTGACACTGCGGCGCGGTTTGTAAAGCCCGAAGAACTCAGCGAATTATGGGACGACACGCTTATAATGAACGTTAACTATCCCGAAGACTACGAAAAACTTAGGGTTGCAAGCTCGAATTTAATTTTGCTTGAATACACACAAAGTTAGTGCTAAAATAAAACCATTAAAATTATTTGAGAGGATTTTAAAGTTATGAGTTACAAAATCACCAGAAAAAACGAAGCAGTCAAATATGAGGCCCCCGGACATTTTGATGTTCAAACGACGCGTCTGCATAATCCGCAAGATGTCAATGACGGAAGTATTGTCATGGGACTCAGTCACTTTCTGCCGGGCGGCGGCGTGGAATACGGTTCCAACCCAAAAGAGTCTATTTACTACGTAGTCGAGGGTGAAATGTATATCGAATCAGAAGTCGGCACACCGGATGAAGTCAAGACGACTCTTTATCCCGGAGATTCTTATCATTGCGGGCCGAACACGAAAAAATCAGCAAAAAACACCGGTGCAACATGTGCGCAGATGCTTGTCTGCATCGTCACCCCACCGGAAGCGAAATAAACAGAAACAAATCATCATTAAGGAGCGGCCGTAGTGCGGCCGCTCCGATGTAATTTGCGGAAAATAACTAATGGAAAATAACTATGTTAAAATTGTCCGATATCAGGTTAAAAGAACGTTGTGATGAAAAAACTCTGCGCAAAATTGCCGCGGAGATTTTAGACATTCAATCAGACGCAATAAAGGTGCTAAAAATACATAGACTATCAATAGACGCCCGCCGCAAGTCGGATGTCCGTTTTGTCTATACATTACTGATAGATGCGGACATAGGAAACAATCAAAGCTCAGAGGGTGAGATGTCGAGGGGTAAAAGCTCAAAAAAAATCTCGCAAAATCGAGCAAAAGTTGAAAACTATATAAAGCCTGAACCATACACATTTCCATCACTGGTGGCAAAAAATTTTGACAATTCTCCCGTAATTGCCGGAATGGGACCGGCAGGTCTTTTTGCAGCATTATGTCTTGCAGAAGCAGGAATCAAATGTATTGTTCTTGAGCGGGGAGAACCCATATCCGAAAGAATAAAATCTGTTTCAAGCTTTTGGGAACAAGGAATTCTTAATGAAAAATCCAATGTCCAATTCGGTGAGGGCGGTGCAGGCACATTTTCTGACGGCAAGCTTACGACCGGTTTAAATGACATGCGCATAAGATATGTACTGGAGCGGCTTGTAAAATTCGGAGCGCCGGACGATATACTTTATCTTGCCAAGCCTCACATTGGCACAGACAGATTACGAAGTGTTGTAATTGAGATTAGGAACAGACTGATTGAACTTGGATGCGATGTGCGTTTTGGGCATAGACTGGTTGATTTGGAGATTGACAATGGAGAGCTTAAAGGCATCTGTGTATCCGAAGATTCCTTTTCTGAAAATCAATCACAGTACTTAATCGCAACGGATACATTGATTATCGCACCGGGCAATAGCGCGAGAGATACTTTTGAGATGCTGTATAATAAGGGCGTAGCACTTGCACCAAAGAGCTTCTCGGTAGGTGTGCGGATCGAACATTTGCAAAAAGATATTGACTTTACTCAATATGGCAATTGTGCAATGTCGAGCGGGGTGAGTTTTCCTGCATCGGATTATAAATTGGTTGCGCACTTAGAGAGCGGACGTTCTGTTTATACTTTTTGCGTTTGCCCCGGCGGCCAAGTAGTTGCAGCGGCTTCGGAATTCGGCGGTGTTGTTACCAACGGTATGAGTCACTATGCCAGGGCGGGCGAAAACATCAACGGAGCGTTGTTGGTTTCTATCACGCCTGATGATTTCAGCAATGTGCCTCTTGGCGGAATTAAGCTCCAAAGAAAACTTGAGCGGGATGCGTTTAAGGCCGGAGGGGGAAATTATTTTGCCCCGGCTCAGCTAATCGGCGATTTTTTACAAAAACGAGCGTCAAATAAGCAAGGCAAAATAACACCGGCTTATCTACCCGGCGTTAAGTACTGCAATCTTTGGGATGTCTTGCCTGAATTTGTTTGTAATGCATTAGCCGAAGCACTGCCGCAATTTGAAAAGAAAATATCCGGATTTGCAAATCCGGACGCAGTTATGACCGCAGTTGAGACAAGAAGCTCAAGTCCTGTGAGAATCGAGCGTGAAAACTTTGAATCAATAAATGTAAAAGGGCTTTTTCCGTGCGGAGAGGGTGCAGGATATGCCGGAGGGATTATGTCAGCGGCAGTAGATGGTATACGCTGTGCCGAAGCAATAATAGAGAAAATCAGATAACCGCTGATTAAATTTGCCTGCAAAGGCAAGGTGCATGAACTAATTACCGAACAAAAACAACAGCCAGTCCGGATTATTCCCACGACTGGCCATTTTTTTGCCGATGCAATTTTTGCGGTCTATCTGGGCGGCTCTTCAGGTGTTTTGCCGACTGTAGAAATTGCCCACTTTGCAACTTGGACGCGCACACGGTCTTCACTGGTCTCAAAGGTGATTTTTTCACCATCAACAGAGACAACCTTGCCCATAATACCGCCTATCGTGGTAATGCTATCGCCAACCGAAAGCGCGTCGCGCATATCCGCAAGTGCTTTCTTTTTCTTCTTCTCCGGACGGATCATGAAAAAATAGAAGATAGCAATCATAGCCACTATTACAATAATCATGGTAAAATCCATAAAGGTATTCCTCCTACGAACTAAATTCACGCCATTATACTTATTATTTTTAAATAAAGCAAGAGTAAAGTTTGAAAGATTATCAATTTTGATGTATAATGATACTCGTGGTCGAAAGTATTTGCAGTCACTACGCCGGTCTTTTGCCGTTATGCGTTGCGTCAAATTCTTGAAAGGCCACTGGCATTCCGGCGAATTTGCCACAACGCCTATCGACAAAATACTCTGCGCATTAACTGCAAATACTTTCGACCGCGAGTATAACAACGAGTTTACAGAGGGATGGTCAAGAAAATGTCAGTAAGATTTAGCGTTGAAGAGTTTGCGAAGCTGAAAAAGAAATTAGTGATTTACGAGTGGGGGCAAAGAACCCTGCTGACGAAACTTAGCATAATTCACGAAGATCTACAAACTTTTCACGAAAATAACCCGATAGAGCATATCAAAGGCCGGATAAAAGCCCCTGAAAGCATAGCGCAGAAGCTTAAGAACATGAATGTGGATATAACAGCGGAAAATGCTAAAAAGTATCTGCGTGACATTGCCGGTATCCGCATAATTTGTCCTTTCGCAAAAGACATTTATTATCTTATAGACTTGCTGCGGACCATGCCAGATGTGAGTATATTAGAGGAAAAAGATTATATCTCAAACCCTAAACCGAGCGGATACCGCAGTTACCATGTGATAATGGGTATACCGGTTTTTCATTCGGGAATATCGGAAGAGGTAGTTGTGGAAGTCCAAATTCGCACCGAGGCGATGAATTTTTGGTCAACTCTCGAACATAAAGCCAAATATAAATACCAAGATCATATTCCTGAGCATCTCGGCAATGAGCTAATTGTATGTGCCGACAAAATTGCGGAGCTTGATAATCGCATGTTCCTTATCCATGAAATTATCTCGCTGATCAACCAAGATAATTGACAGCCGGTACGGAGTGAAAAGGCTCACAGTGGGCCTTTTCACTTCCCTGTAACGTGTCCGATATGCGCTAAGCGAAAATTGTGTGCAAAATGCCAAGAATTTCGGCATTTTTTCCTTGACAGCGCCCTGCTCACGTGCTATATTACTCTAGCGCCGATAAGCGAAGCGGCGCACAACAATATGACCCGCTAGCTCAGTCGGCAGAGCACCTGCCTTTTAAGCAGGGTGTCCTGCGTTCGAATCGCAGGCGGGTCACCAATAAAAACCTCTGTATTTGCAATGAACACAGGGGTTTTATTTTTTATGCATTTATACTGTTAAAAAATGATTGCTTATGACGGCATATCTGTGTTAGACTGAGCATACTGATACAATTGCTTTTATCGCTGATAAGAGTCTAAAAATGCTGCTTATGCTGCGGCATGGAAAATAAGGGGCTGAGATTAAATGAATTTTACATTGGTACACACAAACATAAACGTACTTGACCTTGAAAAATCATTGGCATTTTATAAAAAAGCATTAGGAATGGATGTAGCCAAGCGAATGAAAGCTGATGACGGCAGCTTCGAACTTGTTTTTATATCTGATGGCAAATCCGCGCACAACATAGAGCTGACATGGCTGCGGGATAAAGACTCGCCGTATGAGCTGGGAGATAACGAAATACACATAGCATTTATTGTAGATGACTACGAGGCGGCTCACGCCTTGCATAGTGAGATGGGTTGTATCTGTTATGAAAACAAAGTCATGGGGCTTTATTTCATAGAAGATCCCGACGGATACTGGATTGAGATAATTCCGGCAAACCGATAATATAACCCAAGAATAAAGGGACGCCGTTATGGAGAAAAACTATCTTGTCATAAAAGCAGGAGACCGCTACACAATAGCCGCGTGGAACGAGAGCTTTAAATCGTTAGACGAAAGCGACGGCATATACAATCATTATTTTTGGGATACCGAAGAAGAAGCACAAGCTGCGGCTGACAAATACAATGCAGCCGAAGATCGAGACAACATAGAGTCAATTATTATGTGATATCGGCAAAGGAGGTAGCTAATGCATCGTATACCATTTCCAATTATAGCTGCACTGGCGCTCATTATAGTCGTAGCTGCTGTGGGAGTGATACTGAGCCTTGTAGGCGCACTAACCAGTTTGGTTTGGCGCTTTGTGTTCAGCCCACTGGGAGTCATCGCTATTATCGTACTGGTAATCTGCCTTATATACGGCAGCAGAAAAAGATAACTAAGCAACTGTAGCCACGCCTGTGAGGGCGTGGTACGGGACGCTTCTATAATAATGACCATTCCTTTCGTGTCTCTTTAGGCACAAAATAACCATGAAAAAGGAATGGTCATTTCGTGCGTCTCTCGCGGTTCCCGTAGGGGAGCGAGTGGCACATGCCCTTTGGTTTAGTTTGAATTCTTTCAAACTAAACACCCTTGATAATCAGAATTAAAGTACTGATTATCAAGGGATTTGTTAATGTTTCAGGTATAGCACACTCACACTAAAACAATCTCGCCACATAATAAACAACTGGGGCAAAAAATACAGCAGGCAAAAAGTCTGCAACTTTGAGTTTCGTAATGCCAAGCATATTAAGCCCAAGCGCAACAATAAGAATTGACCCTGCACCGCGGATCTCTGCAATAAGCGAATAACTATCTAAAAGCGGTCTTAGAGCCTGTGCCAAAAGCACAAGCAATCCCTGATAGACAAAAACAGCCACAGCCGAAAACAAAACGCCGAAACCCAGAGTAACCGCCAAAATCAAAGCAGAAATCATATCAATAGTCGATTTGGTAAAAAGAATCGAATGATCGCCGGAAAGTCCGGAATTTATCGAGCCTAAAATAGCCATAGCACCAACACAAAAAAGCAAAGAAGAGGTGACAAACCCCTGTGATATCGAAGTTTTTTTAATCTCGCCATCCTTGCCGGCAGGAGAGAACTTCTGCTCGATTTTTTGTCCAAGCTTATTTAAACGCTCGTCAATCCTAAGAGCAGTTCCTGCCACAACCCCAAGAACGATTGTAATTATGAGGTTAATTTCACTGCCGCCGGAAAGCATACCGTGAATAGTACCGTAAACACCAACAAGCAAAACACACAGCCCGATGCCCGCCATGATAGCGGACGAAAAGCGCTCAGGTATCCCCCTTTTAACAAGAAGTCCGATACCCCCGCCAATCAAAATAGCAACAGCATTAACCACTACACCTAACATATCGCCCGGTGCCCCCTGTATTTGACAAATTTATGACACATTAACTGTAAAAACTTTTACATCCTGAATTTCCTCAAGTCCGAAAGACAAAATGACATCGTGTATGGCGTTATAAAACCTGCTAAGCACATTTCCGCTGACGACTATATCGCCCATATTTTCAAACAAACGCTGCTCTACAATATGCGTGTACTGTTCAATAACATCCATAATATCACCGGGAATATCGCTTACACGATACGAAAAAGACGTTCCGCCCAGAGCCTGTCTTGTATCCCAAGGTCTCACACCGAAGAATGCACCAAAATCAGGAGCGGGATAAAAACCCTCAAAGTGAGCAGTACGGATCAAATGATCGGGAAACGGTGTATAATCCACGCTTTCAAGACTTGTGAAAAATTCAATGGGAACAGCGAGATTTATATTCTGTGCGCCGAGCATAGTGGCAGTTGTAACGCCGACAACACGACCGAAAGTATCCAGAAGTGCACCGCCGCTGCTGCCTGTTGAGATAGCAGCATCAAGCTGGATAAAAGTCATACCCTCAAGCTCGCGCCTGGCTTGCGAAACAATGCCCCGTGAAAAGGATGCCTGCAATCCAAGAGGACTGCCCAAAGCATAAACTGTAGCACCGGTGCGCAGGTCTGTATCAGCAATCTCTAAATAAGGAAAACCCTCACCGTGAATCCGAATAAGTGCCGAGTCATTTCTGCGGTCAAAATCATAAAGTCCTGCAACTTCAAACTCTTCATCTGCATATGTGACAATACCGGCCGAATAACCGCCGACCAAAACGTGATAATTCGTTACAGCCAATCCATCATCAGAGATGAAGAATCCGCTGCCGTGCTTGAGGAATTCGCCGTCTTCGTCGAAGATGTTGATGAGGAACACCGCCGGTGAAGCTATCTCATAGATTCGCTCCGAAGTGAGCGGCACATCGCGTGCCGGTAAAAGTACGCGGGCATCAGCGTCAACCATTCGGTTTATAATCATTGCGGCTTCGGCGCGTGAAAGTGTCCGTGACGGAAAAAATGTTCCCTCACTGTCAGAGCCGATAAGCACACCTGCCCTGTACAGCATATAAACGGCACGGCCATAGCTAAAACTCTCAAAAACATCCGGAATTCCGCCATCAGCGATGCGATTTATAGGGGTCAGAGCCTCATCGGGAAGCGCATTAGCCATAATCACAGCAAAGTCGCCCCTCGTAACCGGAACATTGAAGCTTCTAAAAGCCCCGATGCGGAATCCATTCCTGTGTGCATAGTCAACATAAGGCATATACCACGGAGAGCCGCCAGGAAACTCCATTGAGCCGCTGTGGAAGAGCCTGTGAATAGATGCCGAGAGCCTTATAGTCTCTGCAATTGTGATTTGCCCATGCGGATCGAACGCTCCGGGGCTTCTGCCGCTGATCAGCCCACGCTCAAAAGCACTCCTGACAGCTTCGGCAAACCAAGCGGACTCAGGCACATCAGTAAATTCCCCCTGATAAGTACGAACCCTGTCAAAATTTGCAAGGCTCATCGCCCCAAGAGCAGGAACGTAAAGCGCAACCGCGAGACAAATAATCAAAAAAATGGAAACAATTTTCTTTTTCATCAATACACCCAGACTTATAAGTTATAATAATGTAGCTATCGTGAATAAATATACCACTAATGGGGTTAAAACACAACATTATAAATACGTGGCAATTAACCCCTTGCTAAACGTATTCTCATGTGACTTATATTTCAGTAATATTACAACTCGGAAAATGATATTGACGTAGTTTTGCCCCTATGCTATTATGTCGCACGTAGAGGAAGCCTTATGTTTCCCAAATAAAAGTCCCAAAATTGGGCAAAATTCGAAAGGAGAGTTACATGAGAAAACTCAAAAAATCCTTAGTGGTGTTACTCATTCTAGCTATGGCGCTGACAATAGCTCCATTTGCCGGTGCTAATCCAGCACTGACAACTGGCTTTGCTGATGTAACCGGCGGTCTTCAAGGCGCAGCTGGCGGCATCACAGTCGTTGCAAGCTTTGATGATGCTGATGACGTAACACCCGCACACGTTCAAGCACTTGACGTGCTTGCAGCAGTTAACGTACTTCGCGGCGAAGACGGCAGAATCCTGCCGAACCGCAACGTCACACGCGCAGAAGCAGCAACAATCGTTGCTCGCGTACTGCTAGGCCCGAATGTCGCTGATGATCTTCCACCGGCTACATCAGGCTTCCGCGATGTTGACGGCGTATCCGGTCTTGCTTTTGCATCCGGCGCGATTGCTTACTTGGCTGACCACGGTATCGTAGTTGGTATCGGCGACGGTCTGTTCAATCCAAATGGCTCTGTTACCGGTGCTGAAATGGCAACAATGCTTCTTCGTGCAGTCGGTTTCGGCGTTAACGGCGAATATGAAGGCCCAAGATGGGAAGCCAATGCTATCGTTGATGGTATGAACTGGCGCGTACTCACAGGCAACTATGACTTCACAGCAGCTGCCACACGTGAGCAAGTATTCCGCTTTGCATTCAATGCACTTAACCACAGCAACCTGAATACTCACCTACGCTTTGTTAACTGGAGTGCTGACAGACAAGCTTATGTTCCTGTTCTTCTCCAAGGTATAGCTCAAGACGGTTCCGGCGATGGCGGTAACCTGATGACACTATGGCAAAGAGTATTCACTACTCGCGGTGCTGCTTCTGTAGCATCTTCAGACATCCTTGGCCGTCCTGCTACAAGATTTACTCTTTGGGGACGTCAAATCGGTCTGTATCCGACAGCTCCAAGACTGTCATTCACAAGCTTCCAATCAGAACTTGCTGTCCGTACAGCAATTGATGGATTCGAAATTCCTGCAACTGTAAACGGCATAGTTAACGGTAGCAACACTTTACTGCCGGGTAGTTCACCGAACATCCGTGGGCAAAATAATAACAACTTGGCGCAAACTATCTCTAACCTATCCGGTAACGGCGTTCTGCTTGAAATATGGGTTAGCCCATTCAATGAAATCACAGCAGTTTCCGCTATCAGAACTGACATTTCTCAAGTTACAGCTATCAACTCAGCAAGAACACATTGGACACTAACTGTACTATCCAATGACCTTGCAGATGGCGTAGTAAGAACAGCAGGCTTCGGTAATGCCGAAAGCATAGTTGTTGACAACCTCCACCCACTGTTCGACGAAATCAGCGAACTTACACTGGGCGAGAGAGTCCTCGTAACTCCAACATTCCGCAACACAGAGCGAGGCGAAGTCGCAATAGTCGATGCACCTGAAGTTATTACAGGCAGACTTAACAGCTCCGCAACAATGATTAACCTGCTCGGTAACACAGGTTCTCTCACAGTTGACGGCACTCTATACCGCAGAGCCAGAGTCCTGACTGCAAACGCAAGAGCTGCAATCATGACAGGCCCTGGTATTGACATTACTATCTATCTTGACACACATGGCTACCTAGTAGACACACTGACTGCAGGTGTAGCGGCACGTTCAATGATGTTTGTCAGAGCAACAGCAAACGGCCTGCACGGCGGTGCTCTTACACCAATGGTAAGAGGTTGGTTCCCTGATGGAACAGTAGCTGACGTTCTTATCACAGGCGCTGGCGGAAATCTAATTGACACAATTCCAACTTTGGGTCGTAACGATGTAGACAACCTTGCAGCTGGTTCAGTTATCAGACTTCACGGCAGCGGCGGCAATGTGACTTGGAACTATGCACAACATGTTGACTGGGCACCGGCACCGGTAGGACCGGGTACTTCTGCACTACCAACTCCTCCGGGCTTTGTAACTATCCCTGCAACACGTGCATCTCTATATGCAACAGTTGTTTCCCTCAATGCAACAGGTAATGTAAACATCGTAGCAAACCAAGCCACACTCGTAGTTGGTGGACAAAACCTACGTTTCGCTGATGATGCACGTTACTTCTTCTGGGGTGACCACAGAACGAATCCTGTACCTCCGGCCGAACATAGCTTTGCTATAGCGACTAGAGCCAATTCAATTAACAATATCCCTGCTGAGAACATTCGTGCAGTTGTAGAGTATAGAGTACCGGGTCAACGCCCTGTAATTTCCGCTCTTTGGATCGTTGGAACACATGAAATTGAGCTTACAGCAGCTAACCTAGTATTTATGCACCTTGCAGATCAAGGCGGCGGTTCAGCACATACAATTTACCGCGAAGGTCTGATGTATCAAACATTCCGTGCATCTAACTGGCAAGCAAGACCAATCTCATGGAATCAACCAGCTAACTGGTTCCCACCGGACTATCATGGTTCATGGGTTGCAATCCAAGGTGACAATCATGGTCAAGTTAATAACTCAGGTTGGTATCTGTTCTCAGTCGATAACCAAGACAGATTTGTACTGACTGCCGCACCTCCAAACAGCGGCACTACTCTCAGAGTATTGGATCGCGTACCTACTTTAGCAAACGGTATAGCAATGCCTACACCTGCAGCTCCACTGGGTATACTTCCAATCTTGGTTGATGGCGCAATAGTAAGCTTGAGTGTTGACCTCAACACACCGGTAGTCTCCCTATTGGATGACCGCTTCCGTGATCCTGTTGAAGATGAGTACTTCTCAATCGACAACATCGGTCAACTGATCCGTGCAATCCAACTCGGATACATTCTCGACATAGGTGCAGCATTCAACCCATCGAATGCAAACATGGCTAGCGCAATATTCGTTTACGGTGTAACACCATAAACTGATGTAACGCAATAATCGAGTAAATCGAATCAAAGGAAGTCCGGCCGTTAAGGCCGGGCTTCCTTGCCGTCGAAAGAGAAATCCCAAGCAAAACTACTTGGTCAATGGGGGATGAACAAAAATCCCTTACTGAGATGTGCATTGTTCTCTCAAGGGATTACAATACCTAATTAAATAGCCACAATTACTATAAAAATCACAATGATACAAAATTTTATCACTTCCTACAAAAAATATTTACAAAAAACCAAAAACAATTGTTGACAAGCCGCTTTGGGTGTAGTATTCTATCCGAGCGGCCTTATTCGCATGGGGCCACGCATTGCGATGAACCGGGAGATTGCAGGCATAGCGCCGCAAGAAGTTGCGGATAGTGAGACTGACCTGCCTGGTAACTTTCGGGGAGCAAGTCCGGCGCTGCGAGAGCGGCGTGTAATCGGACGGCTGAGAAGTACTGCAACACAATCGTTTGTGTGCAAAATCCGGCCGGAAAATCAAATTCCGGTTTCATTTATCAGCACAAATGATACGCACGGTATAGTGTGCAGAATTCTCTGGTAAACTCTGTGTATCTATAATTGAGGAGGAAAAAATGGCAGTCACAAAGAAAATGATCAGAATCAGACTTAAAGCGTATGACCATCAACTAATCGACCAAGCAGCATCTCAAATCGTCGAAACAGCGAAGAGAACCGAAGCTAGAGTCTCCGGACCGATACCGCTTCCGACGAAGAAAGAAATCGTGACCATCTTGCGCGCGGTGCATAAGTATAAGGATAGCCGCGAGCAGTTTGAGCGTCTGACACACAAGAGACTGATTGACATTCTGAGCCCGACACAAAAGACAGTTGAAGCTCTTATGTCATTAGAACTACCGGCAGGCGTAGAGATCGAAATCAAATTGTAAACCCAATGCAGGAGCGGACTGTGTCCGCCCGCATGATAATGTTGGTTCATAATGGATAACAACGAATCAACCAATTATAATTTTAGGAGGAAAACCATAATGGTCAAAGCGATCATCGGAAAAAAAGTCGGCATGACGCAGATATTCGATGATAACGGCAAGGTCATCCCGGTAACAGTAATAGAAGCCGGACCTTGTACCGTAGTTCAGAAGAA
>Ga0123355_10011594_pt1 | contig 13597 bp, 7 predicted proteins | sample TergutEmb28metaG_3_FD_89872 | JGI IMG/M metagenome (GOLD analysis project Ga0123355, IMG submission 89872) | Embiratermes neotenicus P1 segment gut microbial communities from Petit-Saut dam, French Guiana - Emb289 P1 | ecosystem: Host-associated > Arthropoda: Insects > Digestive system > Gut ...
CTATTTTATAAAACACGTGAAAAGAGTGTGAGAGAGAGAGAGTGTGCTCAGAGGGCGTTTCTCTCTGTGTGTTAAAAGAGAGGTGTCTTTAAAAAAAAAAAACCGCGCTTGTGTGTTTTTTTTATATATATATATATATATATATATATATATATATATATATATAAGTGTTAGCTGTTTGTGTCTGCATATTTTGTTATACCACATTGCTGTGTTGGTCTTATACAGCTTCTCTTTGATGTTCTTATATTAGTATATTTGCTTTGTTTGTTGGGCACTGACATTGTATATACATTTAATTAATTTTAAACAGTTCCATTATTTTCAGCACGACATATACCAATTGCTGTATATACAGAATAGTACCTCCTGATGATGAGCAGTAAACCTGCTCACAAGAAATGTTTTCATTAAAGGGCCACTCTCGCATCTAACTCACATTCCTTTTAGTGGCTGGTTGATGGCTGTGCTACTCCTGTAGATTTTTTCTCCCATTGCAGGGAATTCAGAATATTTGTATGCATTTTCAGAAATATGTTATGTTTGTGACTGGGAGAAACCGGGACATTTGGCATCCGGCACCATTCATTGCAGGACGCTGGGTCAGAGCCACTTAAAACCCATAAAACTGGGATGAATGTGATCCCTGGTTAAGGGTGGGGGCACCTTGTGGACTACCAGGATAAGGTCGTTGAAGATCAGTGGATCAGAGGTTGATATGTGTAGTTAAGATTATGGAATTTACAAATGAGGATGAAGTGTGTGGTGGTAATATCAGAGAAATAGCTGTTGTAGTGAAATTTGCATATCGTCTGTCGGTGTTTATTTTGCTTGAGAGGGCCACATCACTTAACCACCAAGTGCTATATTTGGTCAAGTTGTAAAGGAAAGATATATATGTGTGTTTTGTTTAGTGTAGATTGAGGTTAAGTACTTTTGCTTGGGATGTACAGCTTAATGACTTTGTTAATACCAGACAGTCATATTGGTAGTATGACTACTTAGAAACGATCGCGATACAGTTGGTGTACGATACGGCGCTACCTTTGGTTTCATATAGGATCTCGCTCACTGAAGAGGACACGATTACGATGTATTCACGGTGGGCAAATACGATGCGATGACGACGCAGCATGCTGTGTCGTCTATTGGTCAGTCGTAAACATATCGCTAAAGATGAATCTTCGGTGTTACTGACGGCACAAGTAACACGGGCTTTACAGAATACAGTGCCGTTCGAAGCTCTGTAAGCATGAATGAGGCAATAGATACTGACTTTGTGGAACTTTTGGGGGAACATCCCTTTTTGTACGACTGGAAAGATGTAGTTATACAAGAAAGGACAAAACTTAATGTTATTCATTCCGTGCACTGTGCTTGTAATCATTGACATGTACCAACATTGGCACACAAATTGGATAAAATTACAAGTATTCCAGAAAAATAAACCCTTTTACATGTTTCAGCGATAAAACGCCGTTCTCAGGGAGACTTCAGTACAAGTGAATATATATATATATAATTTATCAATTTTACATTACGAAGTTAAAAATATATAATTTTACTATAAATATAGTAATACGGGTATTGTAGCTGGTATGATATTGACATATTCATGGTTAAAATTCACTGATATATTATTGTGTACATTGTGCGTAGTTACATATACACAAACATCTTAATATCGCCCTTTTAGATCCAGAAGTATCAAATCTCTCTGAGACGTATGGATGTGTCCCTGTAAAGGAAGGAGTTCGACTGCACCATCCCGACTCCTGTTCCCTGCCACAATCTTTTCAATTAATTAACCTACCATTCGATGCTGTATAGTCTGAGCTACTGACATTGTCGTTGAAATTCGGTCGGTGGTAGCTCAATTTTGTGATTGGCTGTGGAATGACGACTGAAGTTCTCAAACGATCCTCCCTCCTATACACACCTCTACGGTGTGGACAGGGTGTTATTTACAACAACCTGTTCAGTTTTTTTTTAACAAAAAATGTTATATGTTTAGTAATATATAATCTGATATTTAGATTGAGATATCTGTTATACCATTGAGTGGATTTCTTATACAATTTGGGAGTGTACTGTATTCGCAGTACTTTGTAAAGATACCCTGATGATGATCGTAAAAGCGATCGAAACTTGTTGGTAATTAATAGGTGATAAAACGTATTTTGTACGTTTGCATTTGTTGGTTTTGTTCTGTAAGCCCATTAGGATGTTCAAAACGGCTCTGAGGCTCTTTCGCAATCCAGTCTTCATTAAGCGCCTAGGGTGGAAGTTTTCCTTCACGTCGCTAAATGGCAAAATATGTTCATTTCACAGTGCTGTGTTGACTGCAGCAGGTGAACGAGTCGCTCTGGTGCAAGCCTGAAGCACTCGATTATCTAAGCGAGGAAGACAAACCCGTTATTACCTCTGATCCATGCCCGTTATGCACAAACACACAGTAACACACAAATTAGTATGCCGGTGGTATTGGTATGAATGGCAGGCGGTTACAGGTCACAGCTGAAATGGGCCAGTATGGCGGCGAATAGATAACAATGTGATTGAATATTAGGATTACTCCATGAGTTCGACCACTAAAAGGAAAGTGGTTACTATACGTACCACCTGCTTGAACATTAAGGAGCGCTGCATTTTCACCGCAGAGGCCCGAGTTCGAACTCAGGCCGGTACATGAGGATTTGTTTTGGGCACTGGGACAGGTTTTCTTACGAGTACTTTGGTGTTTACCTGTCTTATCATTACACCAATGCTCCACACTCACTTTTTATTCGCCTACCGTCGAGGCACTGTAAGCATAAAAACGACAGGACCGTCGTTAAAGAGCACACAGCTCCGAATGATCACATAGTGTACTTACGCGAGGCGGAGCAGCGGGGCACCTTACGTTGTAATTTATCACAGTCAGTGATTTAGCTGCGCAGCTACTGCTGTCAGACATCAAATTGCACTTTCCCAGCCGACTGTCTGTACACGACGGGCAGCTGGGGGGCAAAACCAAGGAAGGGCACTTTAGTAATGCAGACTTGCAGTCCGACAATGTCTTGTTGATGATATGGGCCTATTAGGTAATTCGCGTTCCTTATCATTATTATTATTATTATTATTATTATTATTAGTAGTAGTAGTAGTAGTAGTAGTACTAGTAGTAGTGTGGGCCGGGTAGCTCAGTCGGTATAGCGACTGATTACGGGCTGGACGGTCCGGGTTCGAATCCCGGTGGGGGACGAGATTTTCCGCCTGTCCAGACCGGTCCTGGGGCCCACCCAGCCTCCTGTAAAATGGGTACGGGGTCTTTCCCGGGGGTAAAGTGCGGCCGGGACGTACTGCTGACCACTCACCCCCTTCTAGTGCCGCGGTCACGGAAGAGTAGAGCTATACCTTTACCCACCCTCTGGGCCACACCGGGGCGTAACGGGATCACTTTACCTTTTAGTAGTAGTAATAGTAGTATAACTGTAAAGGTAAAGCAATCCCATTACAGGCCTGGACAGGCCCAGAGGGTTCCAGGAAGTTAAGGTTCCCAGATTTCGTGACAACGGCACAGGATGGTTGTAGGTTGTCAGCCTTACGCACCGGCCGCCTTCACCCCAGGAAATACTCCTGGTACTCATTTCTGTTAAAGGCTGAGTCGACTCCAAGGCCATAGTGCGATCGGAAGGATTTTATGTCAATGAAAAATTTACTGACACCAGCTGGGATCGAAACAGCGACCTTCTGATTTGTAGCACAACACCTTAACCACTGTTGCTACCGCGGTCCCCCCAGTAGTAGTATAATGGGAAACTTAATGATCTGTGCTGCTCACCAAATATTGTTCGGATGGCCAAATCGAGAAGAATGAGATGGGCGGGGCATGTGGCACGTATGGGGGAGGGGAGAGGTGTATATAGGGTTTTGGTGGGGAAACCTGAGGGAAAGAGACCACTTGGGGGACTCATGAGTAGGTGGGAGGATAATATTAAGATGGATCTTCAGGAAGTGGGATGTTGAGGCATGGACTGATCGATTTGGCTCAGAATAGGGACAGGTGTCGGGCACTTGTGACTGCTGTAATGAACCTTCGGGTTCCATAAAATGCGGGGAATTTCTTGACTACCTGAGAACCGGTTAGCTTCTCAGGAAGGACTCTACTGCATGGAGTAAATAAGTAAGTAGCAGTAGTAGTAGTTGTTGTTGTTGTTGTTGTAGTATTTATCACCATCAAACGGTATGTAGTGTGGCAGCTGTTTTGTGGTTGCAGAGCATGGTAAAAGATAAAGGTAAAGCAGTCCCATTACAGGCCTGGACAGGCCTACAAGGTTCCAGGAAGTTAAGGTTCCCAGATTTCGTGACAACGGCACATTATGGTGGTAGGCTGACAGCCTTACGCACCGGCCGCCTTTACCCCCAGGAAATACTCCTGGTATTCATTTCTGTTAGAAGCTGAGTCGACCCCATGGCCATAGTGCGATCGGAAGGATTTTATGTCAATGAAAAATCCACTGACACCAGCTGTGATCGAACCAGCGATCTTCCGATTTGTAACACGACACTTTAACCACTGCTAACGCGGTCCCCACAGAATATGGTACATATAGTTAATATTATCAATATCATCTCTCCTGTGTAGTAATATATAACTGGAATACAGTTTTATCTGGGTACATTTGTGAACGCTACCTCAAAACTGCAAACCATTGGCTTGTTTGTAACTGTCGGATTACGAACAACATTTCATGCAGGATATTTCAGGTATTTTTGTGGTCAGCCTGCGCGTGTTGCTCTGATGGTTTTTTTTTTTTTTAATTTCTGGATCAAACCGAAATAATAACATACATTTCGCGCAGCGCCTTTCTTTCTTTTTTTCATTTTTTAAGTTGTTCAGGTAATATCTTTAACAGAAGCTATACATTTCTCCATATTCTTCTACCAAGCACCACTTCAAGATCCAATAATAGACGCTTTGTCACGCGTACCTCACCAGTTCGTGCGCCCGCTTTTATTGTTATTAAGGGTTACAGTATAGTTGAATAAAGAGAGACCAACTTGATGTCACTTGCTTTATTATTTCATTATTTAATGCTCAACATATTTCGGATGTTAATACATCCGAAACACGTTGAGCATTAAATAATGAAATAATAAAGCAAGTGACATCAAGTTGGTCTCTCTTTATTCAACTATCAAGATGATGCACGGTCCAATAAACACAAGAAACATAAGGTTACAGTTTATTTAGAGCTGCAAGGTTGGGGTGGCCTACGGTGCTATAATGCCTGTACAGTGTTTCGGTAAAATCGGTCAGCTGATTCGAAAGTTAAACTGGAGACACGTACACATTATGGCAATCGTACTTTCTTTCGTTAAGGAAGGAAAGTATGCTATTTAGATTGTCACGACTAAGCGACAGTTTGCTGTGTCCCTCTTTTTGTTTTATACCAATATTAGCCTAGGCATCGAAGAGCTTACTTACTTACTTACTTACTTACTTTCTTACTTACTAACTTACATACTTACTTACTCCATGCAGCAGAGTCCTTCTTGAGAAGCTAACCGCTTCTCAACTGGTCAAGAAATTCCCCGCATTTTATGGAACCCGAAGGTTCTTTACCGCATTCACAAAAGCCCACCGCCTGTCCCTATCCTGAAACACATCGATCCAGTCCATGGCTCCTCCCACTTCCTGAAGATCCATCTTAATATTATCCTCCCATCTACCCCAGGGTCTTCCCAGTAGTATCTTTCCCTCCGTTTTCCCCATCAAAACCCCATATAAACCTCTCTTCTCCCCCATACTTGCTACAAGCCCTGCCAATCTCATTCTTCTCGATTTGATCACCCGAACATTATTTGGTGAGCAGTACAGATCATTAAGCTCCTCATTATGTAGTTTCCGCCACACCCCTGTTACCTCGTCCCTCTTACGCCCAAATATTTTCCTCAGCACCCTATTCTCAAACACCCTCAGCCTAATTCCTCCCTCAATGTGGGCGACCAAGTTTCACACCCATACAAAACAACAGGCAAAATTATCGTTAGATATCGAATAGCTAGAGCCATAAATTGTTTGACTGCAAAACAGATCGAGTCACTGTTAACCATACTCGTTACTGTTATTATTCTTTGACGCCATGTTGCAAGGTATCCTGTCCACCAACCAGGATCAGTCTTGTCCCTATGGCTAATCACGACTTGCGGAAGGAGGTGGCCGAGGTGAGAAAAACTGGGAGGATATTTCGTTGCAAAATGGGTGCCACGTGCTGTGCACTTTCAACAACAATACTTCATATGATTAACCTTTTAAAGACGAAACGTAATCTGCTTTATATGAGGAATCAGTTCTACCGCGCTGTAAACACTTTCCTCCACGTTTATAAAAACCAGTCAATTATATATATATATATATATATATATATATATATATATAAAGCAAAAGTCTCTGTTTGTTCTGAGATCCGTACAAAACACTCAACGCAAAGCGAGCACCATGTAGAATTTTTTTATTATTAAACCGGGTGGTACGTAGAGAAACCGATAGACTTTAAAAGGTTACAGTAACAATAATATGTTACATACGCATTTTTCCAAACTAACTCCCTGTCTCGACCATAAACAGCAAGTACCACTGACCAGACTTCTTCCCCTCAACTGCTTACATAAATGACGGTTTTGATATGCTTCTTGGATTCTCCAAAAACATCGCGGTTGCTGGACCCCATTGGCGGGTTAAACAGTCTGGCCAAGCGTCCCCGCCCCCACCCCCTACTCATTATTTTAAAACTGGGTAACTTCAGTCACTGCCACATGGTATATTGTGCATGTGGTCAGGACCTAGATTAAGCGTAGGCCAAATGGTCTCGGAACTCTCAAAGAGTATGTGGGTTCTGTGGAAACAGAGTTTTGCTATGTACTGTGTATTACGTTCATAGACATTAAGTCAACAACAGGCTGCACTTTTCTGTCCTTGTCACACTTTACCCCCAACTCAGAATTGAGTATTATCTTCCATCTAGATGTAGGTTTTTGTTTTTGGTTCGTATCTGATTCAGACTCAGAATATATATTGATAAAGCCATGCCTTACCGCTGATGTAGTAGTGTGACAGAAGGAAGAACGGTGTCTTGATATCCACAGTGTCTTGCAGCTAATACAGCAATTCGACGAGGCTGCTGTAAGTGGTCAAGCATTGCAACTGCCCCTTCGAGTGAGAACATTCTCCCCACCAAAATTGGCTCATTTTGTACATGAAAACAGATTACTAGTTTATGTAGTTGTTCCCGCCAAAGATCATTAAATCGGTTACCTGTTTTAACAATAAGGCTCTGAATTAGCCTGTCTGCAAGTACTTAGCTTTACGGTAACTAAGTGACTTCTTCTGCGGTGTCGAAATCAGCTGTTTAATCGTTGTCTTGTTGAGGAGAACAACGTGAATGTTCACAGCGTGCTGAGGTAACCGCTGGTTTTTCCTTCTGCTGCGCTGCACAATAATGACAGTAATGTTCGAAAAATTATACTGCCATATTTGGGTAGGAAAGAGTAAAAATGGAACATTTAAACTACAAGGTATCCAAAGTGAACTTCTTCAAGAAAATTCTAGATTAACTAACTTTCAAGTATGTAAGTCAACTACAGGGTTTTATTATAATATGCCTGCAAATAAAGTAAGTTAATTCGCTTCGTTCAACAGCGATGGTGGTACAGACTTCACTTTCACAGGATCGATAGTTTCACAATTCCTGCCTTTTCTTTGCTTTGAAGCATCTTGAATTTGTTAAACTGCCGGTAGTGGCGGTGGTGTCGTTTTAGTACTTTTGTAACTTACTTGTCCATTGTCACCACTGATTATATCTGTCGCACCTCTGGATCGCAAGAATCCAGCGCACCGTGGCAAATCGCCGCAGGCCTGTAGGTTATTTTTGGAGTTTTTCTGACGTGAAATGTCATGTATGGTCCAAATGTAACTGAAAATTAACTCTAGCGACATATTGCAATACAACTCTCTAGATCACTTTTTAACGAATTGCATGCGGCCGTTATTAAGTTGCCACAGATGTGTAAACAGACATTTGGCGATGCTAACAATTTTCCTTGCGAAAGCTTCAAAAGGACGAACTGTAGCCGCAGAAGTTTCAAATGTTTACTCACTGAATGTTGTAACGCAATTGAACAAATGAAAATGATGGAGAGAAAGAAACGGAACGAGGAAGAAAGAAAGATTAAGGGAAGCATAAGAACAGAAAGAGAAACTGTGACAGGCCTTACACCAATGGGCCACAGGTCGGTCGGCCGCTGGACTCAAGTGGGTCAACTGACTGCCACCTGAGTTGTCAGTCGCTGGGCAGGAGAGGTTGCGGCCACCGGTGTGTGTGTGTGCAGTGTGTGCAGTGTGCTAAGTGTCAGGTGTGACGGACGGCAGCCTCTGCCTTTCTAATATGGTAACAGTTTCATACTATTAAGCAAGTTCAATATACAGCACACAGGGTTCCTTCTAAATGTCTTTTAATGAAAGTGCGTCATAATCAGCTTATTTGCCCTCAATATTATGTATCGTATGTTTCAGCTTTGCACTAAAACACAGAGTTTCCGAAGGTGGTTCTGCCTCCATATTCAGGCAAGACGGGGAGAAGTGATGTGATGAATCCGTTGTATTGACCTCGGACCAGTGTTTGGGACTCGCTCTGTCGAAAGAACATATCATATTAAATTTCCCCAGGAATTAACACTAATATTCCGTCCAACACAACTATGTGTAAAACACTTTATTATCCAACAGATGCACAAATATATAATTCGTAGAGACAATTAGAATTATTATAAAATGTTTAAAAATATTTAAAATTGCTCCAACATATTTCGGATCACAAGAGATCCATCATCAGGGAGCTTTATACAGTGCTTGGCTAAAATTACAGTAATGGTTCTATCTTGTCCGTTGATATGGACGTAGTCAGCAGCATATGCTGCCATAACACCGACTGCGTCCATATCAACGGACGAGATAGAACCATTACTGTAATTTTAGCCAAGCACTGTATAGAGCTCCCTGATGATGGATTCCTTGTGATCCGAGACATGATGGAGCAATTTTAAATATTTTAAAATATTTTGTAATAATTCTAATTGTATCTATGAATTATATATTTGTGCATCTGTTGGATAATAAAATGTTTTGATCGTCATTGATGCACGGTACAAGCATGAAGGCAACTATGTGTCTTTTATTAAGAACAGCTGCATTTTTGAAAATTATATATGGAGAATTCCTTGTGTATTATATTTTTAGCTTGTGTTAAAACATTGCTTTTATAGCTTGATTGTGGACAGTTAAGAACGAAACATGCAGCTGTTCGTCAAAATAAAATACATAGTTGTGTTGTTGGACGGAATATTAAAGGTTTATTATTGAGCGTTCTAAAAGCACAAGGGGAAGACTGAAATTAAACCAAACTTCTCTCTTTTTCCTGAAGACAGAAGCAAAACCAAAGTCAGAATCGTGCTTTTAGTACGGAATCCTAAGAAACGGATAAAGTTCAGAGTAGCGAACTGAGTACACGCTGTTGTTTCATGCGATGTACACACATCGGACAAAAGTCATCACCATCTTAATAACGAAACCCAGTACAGTCCCAGACTGATTAGTTCCAGTAAATATAGACCCATTTATTTTGGTAGCTTCTATCACGATGCTCTTCCATCTCTAGGTTCTGTACAAAAGCTCTGAGATCGGTTGAACTGCGAGTAGGTATTACAAGCAGGCAGCAGTGGACAGTTATTCGTTTAGAATCAGAAGGAAAGCCCAAATTCCTGACCTAAATTGGAATTTGGTGTGGAAGTACCGTAGTACGTTGTGTAAGCACCATGACAAGGATCACTTCGGTGTATATAGGTGCTATATTTAGTTCCCATTAGACTCTATGGCACAGACAATGTATGCTTCAGCCTGGGATGTGCCTGGGAGGGAACAGTGAGGCCGCCCCGGAAGACAGAGTACAGGAGGTGACAAAATGAATATTTAAGTAAAAAGAGTATTTTTCTTCGCTCAGCAGATTTTAAATTAATGACAAAAATAAGACAGTACAACAAATGATGACGATTTTCTTAAATTCATAATTTCTGAAAGGCGCTGCCATAGCGATTAACTGTCCGGTCGCCAGAAAACAGCTACGCCACTGGCTACAGCTCAGTTTAGGTTACTTTATTCTGTTGTGTTATCTAAACTGATGATTAAAATAAATGACATTACACATAACCGTATTTATTCGTGTTAACGGGTAAAAGGAATGTCTGTGCTATCCTGATACAAATAGATTGAGAGTATCAGAGCACACAAAGCCAGGGAGAGTACTGCTGCTTGAGAAAAGGAAGTAATGGAGGAAGGGAAAACTGCATTGTGAGGAAACTGCTGGTTTGTAATCTTCACCAAATGTTGGGGGTTTGATGAAATGAAGAAGGATGAGATGGGGAGAAGGACATATTGTGAGGGGATATGAAAATGGAAAAAAAGGAAATCCTGAAAGAAGGAGACTTAGAGACCAAGGATAATATTAAAGTAGATGTCACAGAACCGAGAAGGGTGTGCAAGAATATGAACTACACGCACCTCTCTCACGATACTGTCCAGTAGTGGGCTGTTATAAACACAGCATCGAATATATGGGTTATCTAACGTTCAGGTAATTCCTTGATCCCCTGAGTGACTGTCAGCTTCTCAAAAAATACTGTTCAGTAGAGTCACACACACAACGTAATAAATGCGCGTACAACTTTTAGAAGGGAGCCGGGGTATCGCAGTCGGTATAGCGACCAGGCTACGGGCTAGACGGTCCGAGGTTCGATTCCGGGTAAGGACAAGAACTTTCTCTTTTCTCCACAACGCGAAGACAGCCGTTGGGATCCTCCCACCTTCCCATTCAATTGACACCCGAGTTATTTTCCCGGGAAAAGCGGCCGGCGCGTGAAGTTAGCCACTCACTTCCAGTAGTGGCGAGGTTAAGAACGAGTGCAGCTACATGGTGCATGGTGTGGAAATGAAAACTTTACCTTTACTTTTACCTTTTACAGCTTATAAAAACTCGGGCATGCCAATAGAAAAGTGTTTGGTAAAATATTATCTGTTCACGACATTAAGGCAAATGGCGGAGGGGAAGCACAACTCCACGCATTCTTAAACTTGGCCCTATGTAGAGATAAGCGATCAGTTTCACACACTGGTCACTTTACATCCCCCTCTCCCACAACAGAAGGAGACCCCACTACTCACTGAATTGGAGGCTGGGTGGGATCCACTGCTGGTATGGAGACCTCACCTTCCGCGAACAGAATTCACGATTCTTGGGTTGTCCGGCCCGTGGTCAGGCACTAGGCCGACTGCTCTCTTCTGGTTCGTAAAATTATTCGGCGCGTACAATTTGGTGTACTTACAGGGAGATGAGTTGGTAATAACTTGGTGATTTATTCAGAAGAGTCATTTTGTGTTACGAAAGAACCATTTGCGGTAGATAAGTGTTTATCCTCCGTACCGGGAGCTCAACGAGTTCATACACCTGTAGTGTAACAGTTACTGCTTGCTCGCTGTTCTGCCTTTCAGTTATTACCTAAAACAGTAAGACCTGAGAAAATTGTGCATACACGTATAACACAAAATCTCTTTTCCATCCTCGTCTACAACTTCCTTTCCAGACATTTTTCACTCCTATTTGCGTGTATCGAGTTACGCTCGAAATGGGCTTTGAAATGAGTTTACGAGAAGTGTCCGTTACTGTTGCCCGAATTTGACCGAAAGTGAAATTTGTCCACCAGCATAAGTAGAATTTCCCAGTATTAAGTTTAATCAGAATACGTCGGCAGTTGTCGATTTGTTACGCTTGTGTACAGGGGCATGGTCTAGCTGCTAGGCACGTTTTTACGAAAGTGACTAACATTAAATAAAAAGGGGTCTTAACAAATCAGGGCGAGGTTTATGTAACCCTGTAGACATACTTCATGTTTATTTTACGGTTATGTAACGACGCTTGACCTATTGTTCAGAATGTGAAATGTCAGAAGACTTGTAATGCTTGGGAGTCAGTTGGGTAGAATGGCTATTCTGTCGAACTGACTTAAGGGAAGTGGCTGCAGCCCCTTGTATGGGAATGAACTGTAATTCTGATGACAACGCACAAAAAATGGAGAGACATAAGCGCTACCGCTGAGCTAATCCTTCAGTTCACTGGAGGTATTCTGTCTGTGTTTTCGACGATACGATCGAGTTTTTTAAGTACTTATATTTATCCTCACTTTTCTAATACAGAATGTGCTGGTATTCACTGCACCAGTCCCTTCCTTCACTATATCTTTTGACCACTTTTAATAGCCTTCCGGATTATTTTGGCCATCGTAGACCGCCGACTAATCGGGCGTAAATTTTGAGAAATGTTAGTGTCCTAAACGGTTTTGATTTATCTTAGGATGTTGCAAAATGTGAGATAAATGGTTTAACAAGTGGACTGCTTGACCTTTGAAGATGGGACCGATAGCTTGTCCCGAAATGTCGGTCACTAACTACCAGTCTACAACGCGTAACATCCCAGAAGAGCGAAGATCTCATTAACACCGCGGCGAGAGCTTGAAATCACGCAAATGTATTAGATGTTGCAATTGTCTTAGAGATGTCTGATGCTTTAGTTTAGAATGCCATTAGTTTCGCAGATCTTGCTGAACAAGGCGAATTTATTAAATTTTGTACCGCATAGCTGTGTGAGGACAATTGACTGCTACCCTCGATCTGTCACCGGCCACTACAGTGCTATTTAAAGGCTTAAGTTGACCTGTAGAAAGGTGAAATTGTCACTCTGACGGGCCATGAAGGCATATGGTGGAGTGGAAATATGCTCCACACATTCTTAACCCCGATATCAAAGGTGAGTAGTTAGCCTCACGTCTCGGCCATCTTACGCTCCGGAAAGTAACTTCTGGTATCCAGTACATCTGAGCTTGGGTGGGCCCCAGAGCCGGTCTGGTCAGGAATTTGAGGATAAAATTTATTGTTCCTAGTCCGTTGCCTAGGCACTGTATCTACGGCGTTCTCTCTGCTCCACCAACAGGTTATGTTATTATGTACGATATATAAATATTCTGTTCTTGCTCCATAAAAAAGAAATTGTGTCTGTTGCAAAGTCGAACAGGATAGTGTTACGAAAATCGCTACTGTTTATTGTGAGAATTGCACGAGACACGATGTGGTCAAACTGCAGCGTTTTTCACCTACTCGGGAAATTCTGCGAAATCTCCGTGCCGTTCCCTCTTTTTAACCTCACCTTCTCTCCGTTCCTTACGTATCCGCCAATATTTGACACGATACAGGTCATGTGAATGGCAGAATCGAACAGGAGTGTAGCTGGGTCGAATCACAGCGTAGAAGAGTCAAATGCAGGGATATTACCATACTCAGACAATTACATCTTCCTTGAACTCTATATTCCCCTGTTTGAACATACAGACACTGGGAGGTGTGTCATCCCCGTTGTGTGTGAATGAGCTTAGGTTGGCTTGTAGTCTAACACAACTGTGTCAATATAAGTATATTTATTGACTTATTTTAGTACAACTACATGTTTCGGCC
>Ga0123355_10011595_pt1 | contig 13596 bp, 10 predicted proteins | sample TergutEmb28metaG_3_FD_89872 | JGI IMG/M metagenome (GOLD analysis project Ga0123355, IMG submission 89872) | Embiratermes neotenicus P1 segment gut microbial communities from Petit-Saut dam, French Guiana - Emb289 P1 | ecosystem: Host-associated > Arthropoda: Insects > Digestive system > Gut ...
CACACCGAAACTCCAACACACATCGAACCAAGAACAATACGACCAATTTGGTAATTCAACAGAATAGTCGCAAGCTCCTGATGAGAGATACATTAATGTCCGAAACATGTTGAGCACATAAGAAGTAAAATAAAATAGCAAGTTACATCAAGTTGGTCTTTTATTCTTCAACTAACAAAATTTGATGTTTGTACATAAAGAAAAAAACTACAGCATATCAAAATACAGTTTTTAAACATAAAAAATTAATACGCCCTGAACAGTATTATTATTTTATTGCTTTAATATATTATACTTTTTGAAAAACATTTATACCGTAAATATCACAGAAATCTTGTATGTTGACACCAGCTGTATGAATGCTGTAATATTCAGGTGAGGCGTCCCCGTTATGTTTCTTATAATTAATGGAATGTATATAAGTTTTCAGTTTAACACAAACTTTATTACACAAAATATAATTAAAATATAATTAAAAGATCATATTAGCTAATATGATCTTTTAATTATCATTAATTATATTTTATATAATAAAGGTTATGTTAGAATGAAGACTTACATACATTTTATGAACGCTGTAATATAATAAGAATTACTTTTTTTTAATTTATCATATATTAGTAAGTTTTAAATTTTAATGTAAAACTCCTTGAATATGGCGTGCATGCCGCCGAAACATGTAGCTGCAACGTAAGACCATATTTTTATGGGCCAAATTTGCTCTCGTTGGTGTTATTAATGAATAATTTCGTCGATATGTACGGAATAAACAGTGTCGAAATGATGTGATAGCTCCACTGGTATCTGATTAGGCTGTAGGGAAAACTGACCGTCGAAATTTGATTCCCGGCAAGGGCAAGATATATATATATTATTATTATTATTATTATTATTATTTTCCTCCAAAGTATCCAGGCCTGCTCAGCAGCCCACAAAGCCCACAATTTAACGAGTGCCGAGGGCTCTTTTCTCTTCGGAGGTACACTGGCACCGGCGTGAATCTCTCCAGTAACATCAAACTGGTGCTGGGATTAATAATGTGTGGAGCTATCCTCCCCCTACCGCAAATTGCTTCACCACATGATGTTTAATAAAATATAGGGACATGCGTCCCTGCGCGTATCTAGAACGTAAATCGTCAAATATTTATCGGACAAAATATAAGAACGAAAATACAATTCTGCCACAAGTCTGAAGTTTCCGAAAAATTAAACACACGTTGTTCAGCGGTGCATTTATTTTCTAGGCTACCTTCAAAATAACAACGAATTTAAATGTCATAGTAAATCAAAGGAACTGGATAATTTAGGCGTAAAAATCACAAGCCGGTAAAGTTATGGTACACAGAGTCCCACATCATAGGTTTTCTCACGTATTACAGTGTTTCACTAAACTGTGACAGAATTAACAGAGTAGAAATGTATTTATGTAAAAAACGGTAAAGATTTTCCTGTCCGACAATGAGGTATAGCTCTACTCATTCTTAACCTCGGCACTGCATGAATGTGAGCGGTCAACTTCAGGCCCCGGTTACATTGCCCCCAGGAAAGAACGCCGGTACCCACTGAAGAGGTGGTTGGGTAGTCCACAGAGCGGGTCTGGATGTTCTGGAGAAGAGAAAAATGTCTTGTGCCTACCATAATTAGAACCCCACACTATTCAGCCTGTAGCTCCTACGCTATATTAACTAGGCTGCCCCCGTTTTGTATTAGTGTATGGTTATAGATAGGGACTGGCCTCCAGTCTACTATTAGTAGACAAAACTGCCTTGCTCACTCCATGAAACTGAGTCCTTTCTGTAAACTATCAGTCATTCAGTGAATGGAATTACTCGTCTTAGGCAGCCGCCAAGATTCATTGCCACGTTCACAATTCTGCACCTGATCTGTAACCATCTTTTATTTTAAACTTTCATGGTTTCTCTTACAAAATGCCATAAACCTCCAACGAAGAATTATACAAACGGACTTATGTTTTCAAGGTGATGAAATACCATTTGCTCTAAGACAGCGATTTATGATTGTTGGTTAATTTGTCAACCGTACCGCCTATACTTGCATTGGTGCGCCAGCTTGTAACATGACGTCATTGATCGTTGGCCAATAGGACTGACGCAGACACCGCCATATTAAACAGGCCTAACCACTTGGAATCTCGTTGCTATGAAAGTGGTGACAAAACGTTTTATTGATTTCCATGGATTTGTGATACACCGAACAGTTGCGCAAATAAATATGAGATAAGCAACCTTCAAAGCGTAAAAATTACTGATGAATTAATCCTGTTCAAACAGCTGTGACTCTAGGGATTTTAGTTGAAATGAGTTGGCTACATGCACGTAAAGCTCTAAATGTTATTACACGATAAGCCAAATATTCGATGCGTATCAGTGAGCGTTACATAAGATTTTAAGTAATTAAAATCTATACGACATTTTGAATCAGAAATAACAATTTAAAGTAACCATTATTTTCGAGAACATATACGAAGAAATATGTCTGAAAAATGGGATGAGTGTTACGAATTCATTGTGAAATTGTCAAAGGAAGGAGGTCAGGTAGGCGTACCCATATTTAAGTACATTAAATATTTGATCAAACTGAGTGGTATTTAATTTTCAAGACTTGTCAGACGTATACTGTCCTAAAATGTTTATTCAATGCTAGGTGGAACCGTCGGACCCACAGTAATGCAAAGTGCCTAAGCGTATGCTGCCAGAGAGGGATGTTTTTGTTTTTAGTCACGAAGCGATCGGATGTGCTATGACCTACAAATAAGTGTTCATGTTACAGTCACTGCTTACAAACCTGAGAATTTCTGTACCGTGATCTAACGTTCTGCCAATCCAATAAGTATTAAAAAATGATTTGATACACCGATTTTGGATCGACCAAATTTAGTGTAACACACTGGGGGAAGTGTAGAGGTTCGACTAATAAAATGAAATGCATCTCGCATTTGTACCTAGTGTTTGCCATTGTAATGAACATGACAACATTTGCCATTACTGACAGCATTTTCTCAGCAATCTCAGCACCTTTAAGATTATGTTTATACCTGTAAGCCCTTATTACATAAAAAAAGTATATTGTAATCATTAAAAGAAATTATGATTTTTTAATTTTAATAAAATGTACATAAAATGTGCCATATGCCTTATGTATTAATGAGGTGTTGCATTTCCCATTTGCTGAATATAGTGTGGCCTTATTTGTGAGTTATCTTCATGTGATCTGTACAGGCCATTTTGTAGTAATAAAGCTGAATTTTTTTCTTGAGTCTTGACCTTCCATACAGTTTTAGCGTATACTGTTTCTTCACGTTCCTACTTGGAAAATGTACGGAATTAGATTAAAATTAAAATATGTCACATATCTGAGGAGCATTGTTTTAACTTACTACAGTCTAAAGTTTCTTTAATTCTTTTAGTTAATTCGTGAGAGGATTTGGAGTCAGAAAACTGTGGATTGTAAGGCCTGTGAAATAGATCTGGTCACAGAAACCGACAAAGAAGTCGAACAGCTCATTATATCCAATCTGAAGTCAAAGTTCCCGGACCATAGGTATGCCTTTCATATTAGCACTTTATATATTGCATGTATCCCAGATTTTATGAGACAGTGAGAGGGAAGATACAACAGAAATTTATCTGAAAGGACAGACAAAATCCCTGTGAGTTAGAATGTTTTATTTCTGTATGTGATGATTAGTCTTCTGGGATGTGGTGCTGTGTAATATGATAGATATCAGAGCTGCAGAACAACCTGCTACCTCCCTCTTCAGGGTCTACACTGAATGTGGAGCGTAGGCTCATGATGGACAGAGCAGGTTCCTCTGAAATTCTGATGCCCATCTACAGGACTGCATAGAATTACATCTCAGAGGACTGTAATCATAATATCACCACTATGACAACCTCATATATCACATGCTGAAACTAGTCCTGGAATTTCATATGCAAGGGAGTACAGAAAAGGGGAGTAGTACCCCCCCCATCATGTGTTGTTAAGTGTGTAGATTATAAACTTTGAATGGGTGGATGATTCAGAAGGAACTATCATGATCAGGGCTGAACCAACTTGCTCATCAGTTCGTCCATGAAACGTGAAAAAAATAAAACCAAATGAAAACATCTTTGAATTTCTTGAATATGGATGTTCAAAGAAATACGCAATTTTTTAAGGTAATTTTGTTTGTAAAACACAAATTAATAACACTGTAATGACCATGCAGAATTTTCATTCAGGTTTCAGTTTCATAATAATAAGTAACATCAATAAGCAAAGAGTGTGAATTTTGTATGCAAATAGGCTGTAAACATTCCTCTGTATTATGACTGTAATACTGTTTATAAGTTAGCAGTTATGAGCATGCTGATAGGGTGAAACATTGAAGTCATGTCCAACTTCATGTGGACAAAACATGTAGATATACGACACAAAATAATTCTACCCAAGTATATGATGACAGTGATAACAGTAACAACAAAAACAATGCACACTGTAGTGTGTAACATATTTACAACTGCCAAACATTAGAAGTTGTGATTCATATACAATTAAATCCTACAACCATCTACCCTTGAGCACAGCATGCTACATTGTTCATTATCATAACATGACATTCACAGCATAAGACTTGTACTCCTGGCAGCCTGTGTAAGGAGTAAATTTTATCCATTATGCCCTTAACTTGTTTAATTGGATATTGATTATCATTATAACTTCATATTGCAAAGCCTAGACATTAAGGTATATAACACGTATTCTAATTTGTTTCATGTGTATTGTTGCTAGTTTTAAGTTGTCTTGTGTATAATTGTTGTTGGTTGGCCGTGTGTATTGTTGTAGTTGTCTTGTGTGTGTTGTTGTCATCTTATGTGTATTTGTTGTACTATGTGTGTATTGCTGTTTTTACTTTAGATGCCAGACTACTGGCTAGAAGTCAGTATTTAGAAGGTCCTGCGACCAGCCATCTTGACACAGGTTTTTCTTGGTTTCCCTGTGCCTAACAGCAAATGCTGAGATGGTTCCCAAGATTCCAAGTTGCCACTACATGCTTCTCATGTAGCCCTCCCGACTTAAATGTACTAGTAACCAATTTCATATTTTGTATGCATGTAAAATAACCACTGCCACCAGGTAACAACCCAATTGCAGTTTATTATTATTATCATCATCATTGTTATTATTATTATTATTATCATTATCATTATTATTATTATTATTATTATTATTATTATTATTATTATTATTATTATTATTATTATTATTATTATTATTATTATTGTTAAAAAACATGTTCTGTTACAGATTTATTGGTGAAGAATCTACTGCTGCAGGAATCAAATCTGAACTTACTGATGATCCAACATGGATCATTGACCCTGTAGATGGTACCTTGAATTTCGTCCATGGCTACCCCAATGTCTGTGTGTCTGTAGCCCTGTGGGTGAATAAAGTTGCAGAGATCGGTATTATATATAACCCAGTTCTAGAATTGTTCTTCTCAGCACGCCGAGGACAAGGAGCTTTCCTAAATGGAAAACCAATACACGTTTCATGTGAAAATGGTTAGATATTGTTCTTAAGCATTGGTTATGTGAACTGAATAGTTGAAGGAAGGTTTCCGTGCTAAAAGATCCTAGACAAACATAACACAGAACCACAAGGCCAAACAGTAAAATTCCAGGGTTCAGTCCATTATAACAGATACACCTGAAATAAAAAGAATATTGTTTACATGGCATTTTCTTTCAAAGTAACGTCCCCTGACTGCGACAAATGTTCTAGGTGTTTCTAAAAGCTGCACAAAACAGTCATCAGTGGCACACAAAGAGATTGCGGTTAATTTTGCAGTTATGTTCCCCTTGATGTACTTAATGTCCTGAAACATTTTCCTGTTGAGGGCAGTTTTCAATTTAGGGAACAGAAAAGTCAGTTGGACTGAGTTCAGGAAAGTAAGATGGGTGGCATCTGAACCGCACCACAATTGCCAAGAAGTGCTGCCCTGTCATGGCAGAATGAGCAGGTGCATTGTTGTGCACAAGAAAGCAACTACCGTGCTCATGAAATTGAGGCACCACTCTCAAAGCCCACTTCGCTAACATTTCCTTTACCTGTACATATAATTTACTGTTCACTGTTTTTTCTTCAGCTCAAATTTAGGATCACGCTCCATTTATCAAAAATTGATCAATATAATTTTCATTCCCAACTTTTGTAAATGAAACATTTTGGGTCTTGGTGATGATTACATTCTCCACTCCTTGCTCTGACATTATGTTTCAGGGTCATACTGAAACACCAAACACTCATCTGCAGTAGCAATGCAGTAGAGAAATTGTAGATTTGTATGACAAATCTGGGTGAAGTGTTCACAGTTTGTGGTTGTGTGCTGTTGGGGCTCATCTGTGAGATTGTGTGGAATAGACTTCACACAGATCTGCTTATTTTTCAGAACCTTCCCGAGCAATCTGATGAATTGTTTCATAGTTAATGTATAGTCATACGTCCACCAATTTTAGAGTCATTCAACAGTCTGTGGCAGCCAGTTTACATTGGCTACTGTTTCTGGATTGAGCAGTTGCCATCTGCCTACTCCTTGTATCATCTTTAAGGCCATGATATCCCCGTGTGGGTCTTTTAAACCATTTGTAGGCACACGCATGAGAAAGAGCTTCATTACCATCAGCAGTTCAAGGATTTCATTTACTTATGTAGCTGTTTTCCTAAGTTTGCAACAAAACTTTGTGTTCTCTTACCAGTCTGTGACCACAGAGAATGACACAACTTATGCACAGGGCTGCTACATATGAACTGATTGAGTAATAAATGTCTCTTCACTAATCCATGGCAGTCATGGCATGAACTTACAGAAACCAGCTACAGTTGGTTTATTCACCCACCCATGCTTGCACAACAGCAGCATCAGGCCCAGAACTTTATTGTTTAACGTCATATGTATATTACGTTGTGTATTACATATTATTTGAAGCTTGCATGATCATTATATGCAGTGAAGTTTTTTTTCAAGCAGTAAAAACCATTAAATGTGGAATTTGTACCATACATTTCTGAGGCAGTCTGTCTGCATTATCAAGTGTTGGTGTGATGAATGACTGAGCCACCCATATTTATACCCATGGTATGCTGTCAAAGCTGAATGTCAGTACTGGTAACAGGGCACTGAACCCCAAGGGCATATTATGGATAGAAATACAAGGTGCAGCGATACCCCTTATTGTATTTCTATAGTAAAGCCAACTACATGTACCAATGTATCAAATGTATTTTATTTTGGAATGATACTCTACATGTTTCGGACAGTCTCTCCGTCCATCATCAGGAATTCAAGACTGTACATATTGCAACAGGTATTTGTCAACCAGATATTGCTGTCTGCTTGCTAGTGGGTACAACGGCAGTCGGCCACTCTTAGCTACATACCCTTACACAACAAGACATGCTGCTACAGAACCAGGATTATATAACGAAAGCAATCAGTAACTAGTTTTAAAAGTGACTTTAGCAAGGAAAGTATAGCTCCCTGAGGATGATCCTTGGATCGAAACAGTCGGAGCAATTTTAGTGTTTCAATGTGAAAAAGTTTTATGTATATGCATCAGTTGGTATACTATTAAATAATTCAACGATTTGCATGGTGCAGCAACAAGAATGGTATTATTTTCTATTCCAGATTTATCAAAGTCGCTGATCGGATTTGAATTTGGAGCAAGTCGTGATCTAGAGCGACTGAAACTGGTAGTGGAAAACGTGAATATACTTATGCCACGTGTACATGGGTAAGCTGATTACACACTTAATAATTCCAATTCTTGTCATATGTGTTGTCCAGATTTGAATCTAACAACTTGCAACTTGTCATTAATACTACCACCAAGTAAAACCCCTGAGAAATTGTTTCTGTGGCTCTGGCCCTACTGTTTGTGTTTTAACAACAATGTCAGTAAGCCAACAACAGACTGTCAAATTGTAGGATGATTAGTGAATAATGAATTGGAAAGGATATGGAAAGAAGGCATGGCCAAATCTGAGATACAATCATGGGATTTGCCTGGATGTACTACAGAAAACTACAGAAAACCTCAGTCAGAAATTGCCTGTCTCCAGGCTGAGATTTGAACCTGGGATCTCCTGACTGTGAAGCGCACAAACTTCATTGTGATATTCATGGCTCCAGAAGAATGGCATGAGCTGTACACAAAGAGATGGTAGCAGCATTTGTGCTGCAAGATTTCAGGTCATCACAATAGTGTTGCTGAAAATTCTTTGGTAACTATTCGATTAGTGATACGGCATCACATCACAGAAGATTTTAATCTTATTCTGTGTACGGACATTAATAATGATTACTCTGAACAACACCTGTTTGGCATGGTTCATTTACCATCAGCACTGTAACATGGTATATTAATACTGCTGTATATTCTTGCATTTTAACCCTTTGACGCTTAACGACCACTATAGTGGTCATACCGCACCGCTAACCTCTGAACGTTGCATTTTATATATTTATTCAACAAATACAGGTACTGAATATTTTAAACATGGTATATACTCTCCGTTTTTTTCTCTTCAAAATGCAGTTTGTTTCATAATGCTAACATATTTGGTTCCTGTTTTATTCACATTTTATATGCAGGATGTGCTAAAATTTAAAAAAATAATTCCAGCTCCAAAAGGATAAACTCCCAAATGTACGTTCTGTGTGGAATACCATATACAATAATTGGATAACAGTGTATGGATTTTATGTATCTTTTCAGCTTTCCACTCCTCCTTATTATTATCTTGACATTAAACAAGATTAATAATGTGATACAGGGTTGTCATTTTTTAATACAAATGTAACTTTTCGCATCCTGTTTCCACCACAGACCCAACAGAGAACAAGTAAAGATGCTGTGAAATTCACTTCATATTCTTGTCAATATATGAAGTAGCCTCAGCTGTTAAAGTGATATGTAAAAATTGTAATGGTGACTTGAAACATACCCTTTGGGTATGTTTCGGAAGTCACCATTCACAGTGTTATTCTTTAAGGTTTTAGTTACTATATATATACCTTGATACTGACAAGTGATGACACCGTATGTCAGGCAAACACGTAATCCTGCTTCTACAGGATAAGAATACTGGATGTTCTTTTAAAGCAATACGTTGTAAAGATTATTCTGTGCATGTAGCAACTATTTGTTATATTGGCAGGTCTGTTACTAATTTCTGTTTGTGTATTCCCCATCAGTCTGCGTTCTTCAGGCTCTTGTGCGCAGAATATGGCAATGGTTGCCCTTGGAGGTACAGATGCCAACTTTGAATTCGGAGTTCATGCATGGGATATGGCAGCTGGATGTCTCATAGTGACTGAAGCTGGAGGTGTAGTTATTGACCCTGCAGGTACAAAATTGTGTGTGTGTGTGTATTCTGCCTTTATTGAATAATTCGAACCCTATTAACCTTGAAAGGAGAACAGACTTTCTAGATGTCACCACACATTCTATTCATTCAATCAGCCACATGCTAGTAATAAGTTAACATCCATGATTAGCATCTCAGTCAATATTTGTAGCTGTCAATGTATGCCGTGTCAACATTGTGGCAGCAGTGTACAATCAACAGTCAGTACATACACTGGCATACATTCTGGCTAAGTTCTGTATTCATCTTTTATTGAAATAGAGTTCAGTGCACCCGGCGTTAATAGTTTAATTTATATACTGCCATTATAATTGAAGACTTCTTAAGTGTCTGTGCATCTGTGATGTCACTAAAGTATAAGGTTTTGCATTGCAGGTGGACCTTTTGATGTGCTGAGTCGCCGCTATTTATGTGCGAGCACGCAGGAGTTAGCTGACCAGTTGGTCAAGGTCATCAAGCAGATTTATATACACGTAGAAAGAGATTAAAACAGCAAGACTCAAGGTTCTAACAGAGGTGTTTCTGAAGATTCACGTCTTCCTCAATGTGCTGATGTGTTGTTGGCTGATTAGTTTCCGACATTTTGACGAACTGTGAAGCCATCATCTTCAGATCCAGCAGTGAAAGAAGTGTGGACTATTTACCCAGAAGGTGATGACACTTCATTCCTTCAGAACATTGGGAACTGTTTGTCCAGTGCACATCAGAATAGCCCAAAAGACTTGAATCTTGATGTTAAAAATGTTCATTTGTGGCTAAGAGAAGACCCTCACATGTAGTAACTACATATGTCATACAAAATATACTGCTAACATAGATACAGAGTATGACTCACGAACTAAATTCAGTGTAGCAGAGTCATTCATGAGAAGCTAATTGTTTCTCAGCTAGTCAAGAAATTCCCCACATTTTGTGGAATGGTTTCTCAGCTAGTCAAAAAATTCCCCACATTTTGTTGAGCCTAAAGGTTCGTAGCTGCAGTCACAACAGCCCGCCACCCATCCCTCTCCTGAGTCCAATCAAGTCCACACTTCCTATCCTATTTCTTGTCCAATCAAGTCCACACCTCCTATCCTATTTCTTGAAGATTCATATTAGTGATATTATCATCCTCCCATTTATGCCTAGGTCTTCCAAGTGGTTTTTTCCCTTAGGTTTTCCCACCAAAACCCTGTATGCTTCCATATATTCTACATGTCTGTCCCCTCTCATTCTTCTGATCTATTAACCCAAATAATATTTGGTGAGGAGTACAAATCATGACATTCCACACTAGGCAGCCTCTTCCACTCCCCTGTTACCTTATCCCTCTTAGGCTGAAGGTGTTTGAGAAAAGGGTAAGCCTAAGACAGATGAAAATCTTTCCATTGTTTGAAGAAAGCATGCAGCATTGACTGTTGAGATTTCCTCTTTGTTTCCTCCAGATTCTCAAAATAAGAGCCAGTGGATGCCATTACACTCCTTTTCACTTTTGCATATCGCTCCCAATAATGGTCACTGTAACATAGCTCATCAATTAAGGTATCTGTGGCTGAAAGGATGAGCTGTAGATTGCATATTTACATACACTTTAGAGGAGGCTTCTCATCTTTTCTGTTTTCTTCCTCCTGTTGACGTAGTTCTTCAGCCAATTCTTACAAGTCTTCATGCAAAAGCTACTGTCCGTGGCTATCCAACAGCTCTGTTACATCTTCAGTTGTAACCTCATACAGTCCCGCCTCTTGCACCAGCCTGCTAATGTCTGCAACAGTACTCCACTGGCTCAAATCCTGTGAAGTTTTGCATAAATTCTGGGAGAGGTGTGCACCACATTCCCTTCAAACATTTCACTGACACTTCCTCCCAAGCTGTGTTGTTATCGCTGCCCTTAAAAATGTCGAATGAGCACCAATAACCCTTGATAGTTTTGCCTCAACTGTCCAAACTTTTACCACTACAACGAAGGTTTGTTGGAGGTTTTAAAGGTTGCTAGTACCCCCTGATCTGTTGGTTGCAAAAGTGATGTATGGATGGCATGGAAAGAACATTGACATCCAGAGATGTTCTGATTTCAGCAAGGTTTGCAGGATGGCCAGGGCCATTGTCCAAGAGAAGAAAAAGGAGCACAGTAGGGCAAAAATAGCTTGTGTATCAAAGAAGATTTCTTGTGTCACCCAGGCCCTCCTGTTCCATTTCCAGTAGACTGGCAACATGGCTTTGTTTAAGGCCTTGAGAACATGTGGTGTTTGTTAATGTTAACACCAACAGTGCTTTTAGTTCTAAAGTGCCAGAGACATTTGCAACCAGCAGAAGCATTAGCCTGTCTTTTGCAGCCTTAAAACCTGATGCAGACTGCTGTTGGTGGGCGATGAAGGTTCATGAAGGCAATTGCTTCCACTATATCCCAGTCTCATCAGCTTTAAAAATGAGATCAGGAGAATGATTTCCATCCTCCGTCATGACTTGAAACTTTGCAGGATACACCGCAGCTGCCCCAGCATCAGCACCTGCCACCTCGACACTAAATTTCACACTGTGGCACTCACTTGGAGGTTTAAATTGCGTTACCCAGACCTTGATAACTAAAAATGTCTCATCAGTGTCCTCTTTTTTTATCTTGAGATCTTCAACAATTGACTTTGCCCGATCAGTAACAATAGCCTGAGTCAATATACTTGATAGAAGAAATCCACCCATGATGATGACAATAATTTCTCCATTTTTTCTAAGAATTTACTACTGCTGTAACTCACTTTTTTTTTTTTTGCAGTTGCACTGACTGTATTATTTTATCTGCATTTTTCATAAGGGTACCCACAGTCAATTGCAAGTTCATACTTCTGCATACAGTGGGATTTGTCTGACCATCTTCCATTATATGAACTACCTCCTCCTCCTTTCCCATTGTAATAGATATGACTTTTTAGTAACTTCTTCACATTCACTTGGCTTCACTGCACTTCTCTTAATAGACATGGTGACTTTTGTTTTAGTAATTTAATCAGGCTCATCCCTGATTGGCTTAGATGGTTATGAGGATAGCTTTCATCTCTAATTGGTTGTGCTGTTTCCTTACATCACATGTATTTATAGTTGCACATTTTTTACAGTTTTTTAAATGATGTTTTTGGCGTCCTGGTTTCAAAACCGTCGTTATTGTGAATCGTCGCAAGACAAAACATCACACACTTAGGGCTGCGTATGTACTCATGTTGAGTCTGCTATGTTTCCTCCTCGTACCGTAGTGTTCTTACAATATCTGGATTTTTGTTTCTTTTTAAAAAACAATTTGAAGGGACTTTCAACTTGTTTTCCAGGCAGAATTGAAATAACAAGAAAAATATTAAAATCTGAAATTCTGACAAAACAAAAGAGGATCTGAAGGGTATGTCACTGCTTAAAAAATTTGAGACAGCTTTACCTTTTCACATAGCAGACACCGTATAGAAATTAAAGATTTGGCTGTGTGTTTCATTGTTAGCACGACTCTTCATAAAGTTTGTTCATGTGTTAATTACATTTCAGTAAATCATGCAGTTACTTGAAGCATTAGGTGACCTAATGTTTCTGTAAAGGTTTTGGTGCATTTACAACTTCATGTTTGTCTCCTGTGATTCATTACTAGTGTTGTGAGGTGAACATGCACAGCAGTAACCAATGAAAAGAGACGCTCTCTATAAGCATAATACCATGGAGGTCTATAGTACGTTCTGACTTCATTGTGACCAGATCAGGCACTGGAAACACAGAGCGTACAGTACAGCTGTCACATAACGTGCAACAACATTACATCTTCATGCTATTTGCAAAGGTTTAGGATTTGTGAAGTTTGTGAGTAACTGAACAGTACAGCATAGAATCCAAATTTGGTAGTACAGTCAGCTCCCACATTGTCCTACTAGGCACACCTCAGACACTGACCAGTGCGCAACTGTATAAGAGTATAATAAACTGACCTGTCATGTAAAGTATTGTACTGCATTCGCAGTTCTGTCAAGCCTGCCTGTTCTTCCTTGGTTGTCACATTTGGGGTGTACTCTATTTTAAAGGCAGATATGCTTACTTACTTACTTACTCCATGGTGCAGAGTCCTTCTTGAGAAGCTAACTGGTTTGCAGCTAGTCAGGAAATTCCCCGCATTTCACGGAACCCGAAGGTTCATTACCGCACTCACAAG
>Ga0123355_10011596_pt1 | contig 13596 bp, 11 predicted proteins | sample TergutEmb28metaG_3_FD_89872 | JGI IMG/M metagenome (GOLD analysis project Ga0123355, IMG submission 89872) | Embiratermes neotenicus P1 segment gut microbial communities from Petit-Saut dam, French Guiana - Emb289 P1 | ecosystem: Host-associated > Arthropoda: Insects > Digestive system > Gut ...
ATTTCCTTTTTCTGTGTTTATAAATATAAAAAATTGATTTGATTAATAATTATAATTGTTTTTTGTTTGGGGGGGGGGGGGGTAGGAAATTGTCAAGAAGTGTGAGCAGGCCGTGTCAGATCATGAAGCGTACCTGGATAAATACCGTCAGTGTTCAGAATGGCTTGCTGCAGCACAAGGAAGATTTGAGAGGTGCAGAGATGGAAGTTCAGTTGGTGCAAGACAAGATCTCATTCAGCATAGTGCTGGTCTCAAAGAGTTGCTGGCAGAACAGCCAAGTGCAATCTCCTTGCTGAATAATACAATGGAGTTAGGAGAGAAGCTGTACCCATCTACAGCTATGGAAGGACGTGAAGCTGTGAGACAGCAATTGCAGGAATTACAGCAGGCATTAGAAACCTTGTATGATGGGGTTTCTAGCACAGAGAGGGAACTGCGAGCTAAACTGAACAGGTTGGTGAGCATTTTAATTACAGACACAAGACAGACATTTTTTGGAACAGTCAGTTTGGGAGCATTGATCTTTTTTGTGAGGTACCTACTGACGATGGTGATGATAACGACGACGACGATTCATTGTCATAACAGTACATCTCGGGACCTTTCTAAAAATTATGCATATGTGTATTATAATTTCAGTACTAATAGAATTGTTAAACATATTTAACCTCCATGCCTGTATAACGTTTCTTATTGCCCTTATAGTGTGGCTGGCAGCCTCAAAGATAGTGAACATTTCACTGGTCTAAGTGGTATGATGAGGTTTTATACAGGTTCTGTTAATCAGATTCCACATTGGTGTGTTTACCTCAAGCAGACACTAAGTACATAACAAATATTCATGCCAGTATATGAAGTGGACCCACTTCAGAGGTTTTGTATGAGATATTGTCCTGTGTGAGATAATGAGTTTATTTGGTTCTGAAAATTGTCTCCAGAACCGTTTTAATGTTACAAAATGCAACATTATATCTATTTAGTATGTGTTTCTGTAGTATTTTTTTCTTAAGTTGGGTACTTCACTACAGATTTTTGCTGTTTGGCACTAACATGCACCTGACACTGAGCGAAGCTGGGTGATGTTCCACATGTAAGCTGGCTCCTTTCTCTCCCCTCTCCCTCTCCCTCTCCCTCTCCCTCTCCCTCTCCCTCTCCCTCTCCCCTCTGCCTCTCACACATACAAGCAAGCATGCCCTGATTTCAGCCTGCTTATAATTTCTTCCTGAATAGAATTTTGATTTGTTAATGTTGTTCTCAAATATTGGAGCTGTTTCATCATTTCAAAGGACCTATTATCAGCTTTATATATAGTGACTCACCTTCCAATCTGATCTCGAGAAATGACAGTATACTTTTTTCAGCATTTACTTCTAATCCAATCTCCTTACTAGCAACTTCTGTGTTTTTCTTCATAATATGTATCCTTCCACCCAGTATATTAACATCATCAGCATAAACTAGAAACTGACGTGTACCATTTAATTTCAAGCCTTCCTGGTTTACCTGTACCATCGTAATGGCATACTCAATGTGAAGGTGAAAAGCAAAGGCAGTAAAGCATCTTCTTATTTCAAACCATTCTTAATAGGAAACATGTCAGACAAATGCTTGCTTACCCAAACTGTGTTATAGTTTTCATTCAGACATATTTTTATTAACCTTACCAGTTTAATGGGGATACCAAACTCAATGAGAATATTATACAAGACCTCCCTCATAACCAAATCATAAGCTTTCTAGAGGTCTACAAATAGCTGCAGCACTGCTTCATTGTATTCCCATTTTTTTCAAGTATTTGACAGATGTGATCAGTAGGTGACCTGCTGCATCAAAATCCACATTGATGATCACCAATAATTTCTGCTGCAATGGAGTTAACCTTGACAGTGGAATTTTATATAAAATTTTATATGTAGTTGACAAAAGTGATATGCCTCTATAATTACTACAGTCTGTTATATCACCCTTCTAATAGTTAAGCACAATGATTGACTCCTTCCCCTCCATAGGCAATTCCTCCTTATTCCAAATAGAATTAATAAGTTTATGGCTCTCAGGGTGAATTGTTCTGCCTCCTGCTTTAATCATTTCTGCTGGGATTTGATCAATATCTGGTGATTTGTGTCTTTTTAGGTTTTTGATAACCATTGCAACCTCAAAGGCACTCGGCTCAGACACTAGTAGTTCTGCTGTATGTATTGCTATCTGTCATTAACCCCATGTATATTCAGTAGATGAGAGAAATTGTTCCTCCATGTAGCCAAAATAAGGTGGGAATCTGTAATCAAATCACCCTTTGCATCCTTTACTATAATATTTCTAAGCTAGGAGCCCTTCATAAAGTCACTGATGCCCTTTCATAAGTCTCTGATATTTATCTTACTGTTAGTTTCAAGTTCATCAGTTTATGCTTTCAGATATTCCTTGTATTTATTCCTGAAATGTCTGCTAGCTTTGTGTCTTACATTGTTTATATTATCTACATAGCTTTGGTTTTGATCCTGTAACCACTGCATTTTAGCCTGCTTCATTTGATCTAAAATTCATAAAATTCTTCATCAAATCATGTTTTATGCTGCTTTAATTCGTACAGACCTAGCCTGTCTAGCTGAGGTTTAGATTTTCTGTTTAATGTTTTCCCAAGCCCAATTTATGTCCTTGCTATCATTTAAGTTCTCCAAAGCTGCAAACCTGTTTGTAATCTCAATCTGATACTGTTTCCTAACCTCCAGCTCATTTAGTTTCCTCAGATTAAATCTTTCCCCATCAAACCTCTGTGCTGCTTGTTTACTTACTTAGGTCTTAATCTGATACTCTTTCCTCACCTCCAGCTCATTTAGCTTTCTGAGATTAACTCTTTCCTCATTTTCCAAGTTAAGTGGACCCTTGTACAGGCACTGAGGCTCTGTATGGGCCATACGGCCCATAGGGGGAGTAGAGGTATAGCTCTACTCTTTCTTGGCCATGGCACTATAAGGGGATGAGGGGTCAGTGTCACACCCCAGCCACTCTTTACCCCCAGAAAAGACCCAGTACCCATTGTACAGGAGGCTGGGTGGGCCCCAGGGTCAGTCTGGATAGGTGTGGAAAATCTTGCCTCCACTGGGATTTGATCCCCAGACCATCCAGCCCATAGCCAGTCACTATACTGACTACGCTACCTGGCCCATGCTGCTTGTATACTTGCTCCCAATTTATCCGTAACTTTTGCAACCACCAGATAGTGATCATAATCACAGTACACCATTGCATATTGAATATGTATACAGTGTACTATTGAATAAGTATTCAATATACTATTGAATGTGATGCAAAAAATAAAACTGTTTTGTGTAATAAAATGTTTGTAGTGGGTTTAAAGTGCAGTGACATGCCATTAAAACAAATTCTAGTAGCTGTATTACATTTAAAAGTAGTTCAGGTCAGATGTTTCCACTCTACATTGAGCTGCGTTTATGAGTATATTTCTGTATAGATATACTAGTAACAGTCGTTTTACACAAATTCTAAATTACATAAAACAAACAGTTGCTAACTGGTAGTAGAATTTATGTGATCAGTGAAATAATCTGAATTTTAATTTTTCCAGTTTTCTTAGTCAACTGTGGACTCTCATTTTGGCAAAATAATCTTAACACTGAAATTTCAGATGGACTGGCTTTGAAGAATGCAGTGAGAACTTGCGTCGTTGGCTTGAAGAAACTGAAGCTCAGTTGCCACAAGAACTGGAGCTTCGAACCACACTTGATGAAAAGAGATCAAAACTTCAGAGTTACAGAGCTCTGCTTCATGATGCTTTGTCACATCAGCAGGACATTGTGAATCTCAGGGACAAGATTGAAAGTCTGCCTGAAAGAACTGAGAAGATTGATCAGATGCTTACAGCACTTACCAAGCAGCACAGTGACATTCTGAAGCGTGCGCAGGTGAGTTCTATCAGGTCACAGAATTATGCAGTTATCAGTCAACGTTTCAGTCCAGCAGACCCGACGATGAATGTATACCATTGAATATTTATACCATTTGAATAACTGCACACATTTTTTACACACTGTACCATTTTCAAGGCAACTGGGTTAGCATAGTCAGTACAGAAACTAGACTATATAATGGATCATGCGGGGTTCAAATTCCAGTAGGTGCATGAGATTTTTCGTTTCCAGTAACATTCAGACCAGCTCTGGGGCCAACCCGGCCTCCTCTAAAGTGGGTACCGGGGTTCCTTCATGAGGGCCATATGGACAGGGCATGATGTTGACTGTTTTCTCCATTTATTACCAGTGTTAGGAATGAATGGAGACATACATCTCTGTTGCTGTCATGTTCCTTCATGGCATGGATAGGGACAACATACATTTCTTACCTTAACAATTTTCAGTTTTTACATAATTTTATAGAGCTTGTCACATTATTCTTAAGGCATGTTAAGAATATAATGACTTGAACCTAAACTGAAAATGTTGTACAATTAAAATTAGAGCAAAAGTAAGCTATAGCTCTTTTGTACATCAACTTCCTATTTTTCTTGATTTTAACGCACAAGCCTGTGTTGATACCGGTTATAGATCTTGCTGTCTGTAGGAGCCTTGTACACTATTCCTTCTAATTCCAACGAAGTACCCATGAGGCTGGAGCTATAGCACATTTTGGTCCATAGAAGATATTGTCAGAGAATACAGTTGTGATTGACTGCCTGTCTGTTTATTTGTTTATAAGTTGCAAATTGCATGTATTTCGTTGCAATTAACTTGTTTTTTTTCTGTATGAATTAAACTTGGAGTAGTAGTTTCCTACAGACTGTAGCATAATATATATTCATTTTACATTATCTCAGTAATTTTTCCTTGTATGATAGGCCTTGAAACATCCATTGACACACAAAGTAACGTTGCTGTTATAACAGTAACATAGTCTTCTTTCTTTTGTCATGTTTGCTGCAGATCACTCATCATTTTGGTGGTTTATGTTACTTTAGATATTTACGTTAGCTATTTGTCGTGGAGAATGGCCATCTGTTAGCCTCTTTATGTTGCTGTCTCCCATTATGTTGACCTGGTACTTTATGCTGGACAGATTATTTTACTAATAAACTCTCAACCAAATGTGTACTAGATTTTAAGTGATCATCTTTTCCATCCTCTTTATTTCCTACATGTGGTGATAGAATTCTGCACTTCCTACTTCTGTACACAGTTGAATATTGTATTTCCACCAGACAGGGAGAGGAACATGTCATCTATTCACTGTGCTGTAACCAATAAATAGTTTCAGATAAACCATAAATATTGTAGCAAAAATTACACATTGTATGTGAGCACCCTACAGAACTCTCAGGTAGTATTAAAATTATGAATGAAGTTGAATCTGACCATGGGAATGATCAGTTTTTATATTAGACAGTGATCTGTGTATTAATTATACATTTTCTGTAATGGGTCACAGCTCAGTGTTTGACATGCAGAAGGCAACCTTGTGGGGCTTAAATAAACTCTTAGTCAATAATAATGTTACATACTAATTGAAGTAAGTGTGACAGGACAGAAGTTGTTATTACAAATGAAGACCATTCTACTATATACAAAATGTTACAAATATTGCAATGGTGTCCCAGAAATCCTTCAATCTGTATGCTGTGTGCTGTGAGTGAACTTGATGTTTTGCGCACTGTGATGCATGTTCAATACTTGATGCTTTAGCATTGAAGGGTTAATGAGTAGACAGGTATGTGTTGTGTGGTTATAAGTTTGGTACTTTTAATAACAGAAAACAGTTTACTGTTTTATTTCTTTTTTTGCTAAAGAAAATTGAGTACCTTTATATAGTTATGCAATATCAGTGAAGTTCTGTCAAAGAAGTGAGAACAGCAGTTTAAAAAAAGTAAGAAGAATAGTGCAAATTGATGTAAATGTTGTGTATATAAGAGAGAGCAGTTAGGAACTTACTTTGCATTGCATTAATAATTTTTTCTGCTGATGCTGTTGTTTGGTAAGTGGTAGGCTATTGAACCATTAAATTTCAATAACATTTCTGATGTATATTGTGAAGGTAAAGGTATGGTTACCTATGTTTCTGTCATGCATTGATTGCACATGCTGTCATTTTATCCATTATAAAATCAGTGAGACATTTGGGGTGGTGTCTAGTGGGAATCAGCCTCAGTGCGGCATGAGGAAAATGTAGTGTTGTAGGAGGCTGTATGAAGTGTGTGGGCCCTATAAACCACAGTTCTGAGTTGTGCAGTTCTGTTTGTGCAAATGACTGGCCGCAGCTGTTTTCAGGCATGCAAATTTATGAAATGATTTTGCAATGTTGATTGTTCTTGACAGTTGTTTTTTCTTTCTTTACTTTTATAATATTAATGATATGTTTTAACTAGAACTTTGTGGAGAGGTATGAAGCCATAGTGAGTGATCATCAACAATACAGCAAAGCTGTGATGGATACCCAGGAATGGTTGGATGCCACCCACAACACAGTCCTACTCTGGGGTGACATGGATCTTGAGAGAATTTCTCTTCACACGAATTTGGAAAGGCTGAAGGTAATGGGGATATTCATTAGTTTTAAAATCCATTATAGGTGAAATGGAAACAGTTACAACTGTGACAGAAATGATGAGATGTTTATGTTGTCTATTAGAATCTGCAGTTGAGCTTGCCGGAGGAAGAGTCAAGGATTCATCAGATCCGGTCTCTTGGTGAGAAGGTTATACCAGGTACTGTGGAGTCAGGGCAAGTTAATATCAGATCACAGATTGATTCTTCACAACAAGAGTGGGAAGGACTGATCTCAGCAGTCAGGTGAGTCACATTTATTAATTGCACTTCAGCCAGGCACATACAGCTGCCAGCAGCATAATTGCTAAGACTAAGAATCTCTGTGCTTGTGGTAGTAAAGGAAACAGCATTTTTATTGAAATTAGTGCTTTGGCACATTAAGTTTTTTTGTGTGTCTCACTACAATCTTTCTAGCACAACAAGTACCTTCTGTACTGTACGTGATGTTTCTAGTATAGCTGTCTTTTGTAGTAAATATTTCGAATGTTTTCCTGGCAGGGCTTCCAGATTTTTTTTTTTAAATCTTTTATTGCTGTTCTGGTGGCTACAGTTATTACCAGTGTAATCATACATTTCATATTCCACATTTGTTGTATCTCTATATGTAAACTCTTGTATTTTAGTTTTTTTCTGCTTCCTTTTGCATGACATTTCTGTCTGCAGGTTTTGCCACATGTATTAGTATAGCATATTTTCTCTTGTTTGTTTTTATTTACTCTATCTGGCCTGTTTGCTGTAACTTCTCTGTCTGTGTATATCCCTTGATTCCATAGGCAATCTCATCTTCATGTTCAGATACAGATTTGGGTGTGTGTTTGTGTGTGTACCATTTATCTGCCATTTTGATGCCTAGTGCTTTGCATATCGAATGATGTAAATGTGCACAAACTTTATCGTGTCTTATTAAGCACGCATTCTTTGCAAAATGAGGTATCCTGGGGTTAGGTGGTCAATATTTTCTTCACGTTTACATAACCAGCAATTTACTGTCATTTCTGCCTTCAAACTTTTATTTTTAAAACAGTTTGTGCGAATTGCTGCCTCTGTTGTGCTTTCTTTTTCTTTCTTAATGTTTCCAAATTTAGCCAAGAATATGACTCTTCATTATCCACCAGTTTTTCGTCCAAGTTACATGGGAATTGTCCATGCATTCTCTTCCCTCTCCATCTTTCTTTTATCTTCTCTGGCATGCTGTCCTTCATTTGTCTTATTACTCTCTGTAATTCTGTCTTTGAGACATCTAGCTGTCTGTAACATGGCTGAGTTGATGTTGTGTAGGTGCCTTCGAACAGTTTGTATTAGTGGATCTTTGTTGCTTTCTACATATTCCACCAGTTTTGTAGTTTCAACTACATGGGCTTGCTTCTAACTTCATCAGACCCCTTTCTCCCTGTTTTGTGGGAACATGCAAGGGATATGTTGTTGTTTTTTTTTTGGTGTTGTTAAACAAGTGATTTTATAAGATAAAGTAACAAAAACACACTGATTCTGAGAATTAATATGAAACTCTTTTCACCCCTTAAGAAGCGTCTTGCTTTAAATTGATTTGTAGCAGATCCCAATGTCAAGAAAGCTGTACGTCTTGGCTACTGACACTTGTCATGCATTTTGTGCTTGGGTAAAAACCTGGGTGCCATGGTGGGACAAATGCTGATATATCAGTGGTGACTACATGGAAAAGTCTGATGTGTTTTATATGTATCATCTGCTACTCGTGTTTCATGTATGCATCAAATTCAGAAGATGGTTGTTGGCCTCAGTGTGTTTGACTTTATTTTTTTAAACTTCCTTGTCATTATTGTTGCTTTTTAATCCATGGATAAACATATTTTGATGAGTTGTGGGGCATTACTGATAATGGGCTGACAGTAAAAAAATTTAATTAATAAAACTCACAGAAACTTTTTTTGTTCTTCAGATCCATTATTGAGGCCTTGGACACAAAACTTCAACAGTGGAATGAATATGAAACACTTAAGGACCAGTGTTTGACATGGATTCGTGAAACAGACACAAAGTTGCATGCTGTTGACCTTAAAGCTACCTCACAAGAAAAGAAGGATCAGTTAGAAATGTTGAAGGTTATTTTCATATTATATTGCTAGGTTATGGGAAATAGTAAAATGTTATTTGCAGGTGTTTTTATGAATTGTGTAAATTAAATGTACAAACACTGTAAGCTTATTTAATTTGTCCTAGAACCTTCAAGGAGAAGTTCGGGCGAAAGAACTCGAAATTGATTCAGTAACAGAGCGAGCACAACAACTCCAGAAGGGCACTGTGAGCAGTCGCAGTTCACAGATTTCTGAACTAGGACTCAAGTATCAGCAAGTGTCGCATAAAGTGAAGGTATGTTCCCCTCATTGTCTCAGTTTCAGCTGTGTACTGAACATATTTTGCCATTTTGTTATGGGAATATAGAAGTTGAAATGTCTTTATTTCTTGAACAACTGGTTCAGTTTCTGTACTGATCAGGTTTTATATAAGATGCAAAGAATGCAGTATTCATGGATCTGGATTAGTGGTAGATAAGCTACACTCAAGAGTGTGGGCATATTTATGTGACAGTACAGTATATATTTTTACCATTTCTTCTCAAGAATAAAGCATGGATAATAATGTATTTTTATTTATATTCATTCTGTGTAGGATCTCACCAGCCGATGGCACCAGTATGTGACAAGTCATTTAGAATTTGAGAGTCACATTGCAGAATGTATGCAGTGGTTAGAAGACATTAAAAACAAGTTAGCATATTGCTCTGACCTGAGTGCTTCATCACAAAAAGATTTGGAAGGAAAACTGGAAACTATTCAGGTAGGAAGCTGTTGAAGTATTTGAGTATTTTCTGGCTCCGTATTTAAATTATGCTCTTGTTTATTTTGTCTTTGGGTACTCATCGTAATCATTGCCTTGAAATGTCCACATTTATGGTTGTCACTTTAACCCCTTCTCTCTTCCCACAAATTTCTATGCTGGTATTTGTCCATAACATGTTAATTTCTACCATAGCATCTTTCCCCCTTCTTCATTCCACCATATTTATGTTGTAGACTGCTGCAACTTTTGGCTGTGTTTATCCCTTTCTGTTCACATAATGTGGCCAAACATCTGTAACCCTGAATTAATATTTCACCCCACAAGATGGTCCAGGTACTGATGGTACTGACTATATTAAATAGATGCCTGTTTTGAATCTTGGTTGAGTTGATGGCACTGCAAATATCCTGACTGATGGTTCTGTGGTTTTCCTCAGTTCTTCCTGGAAAATGTTTGGATAACAACTTAATCGTGCCACAAATGCTTTCTTGCCCCACATCCTTTTCAGTTCATTCTTCACCATCCTTCTGTAATTTCATGTCATATAGCATGAATTACTGACATAATTAAATGTACTGTAAATAAATTAGTATGAGTTGTGTGAATAAATTGAATGTTTAATCTGAGTTCTCTTTGCTCTACTCCTTTTCCCTCATTATTATAGCTGTACTTGACACAACCACACAACTGTTTCCTGCAGTCCACATTGACAATATTTTTTTTTGATTCTAGGACTTGTTGTTGTATAAAGAAGAAGGGTTTAGTAAAGTTCAAGGCACAGTTGAGCTGGCGCAGACTGTACTGGCCAACACGGCTCCTTCAGGTCATGATGCCATCAATCAGATACTTGGAAAATTGCAAGAGGAATGGAGTGCACTTGCCTCAAAGATGATGGAGACCAAGGTAACATGTTGAGCTGTCTTAGCTGGATATCGAGGTGACATATTGTGTTGTCTTAAAGAGGTCAGGCAACAGTTTGAGAAGAGGTGGATGATTTGAAACAAATTTGGGACAAAGGAATTTTCATTATTTATGAATTGTTCAAAAGATCACATTTTGTTGAATTTAATTAAGAAGAAAAATAGAATTTAGGCTATAGTCACAATCTGTAGGATTCAGTTAGGAGGGAGATCTTATATCCCCATGAAACTGGTAAGGCTAATAAAAATGTGTCTGAATGAAACCTATAGCAGAGTCTGGAGAGGCAAACATTTGTCTGACATGTTTCCTATTAAGAATGGTTTCAAATGAGGAAGTGCTTTGTAACTAAGTACATGTTCATGTCTCGAGATCAGATTGCAGGATGAGTCACAATATATAGATTGGTAATAGATCCTATGAAATAGTGGATCAGTTCAAATATTTTGGAAAAACCTTAAAGAATCAAAATTCTATTCAGGAAGAAATTAAGAGCAGCTGGAGATCAGGGAATGCTTGCTATCATTCGGTGCAGAGTCTTTTGCTGTCCAGTTTGCTATCCAAAAATATAAAGATCGTAATGAGGAGCTTACTGATCTGTACTCCACACCACATGTTATTTGGGTGATCAAATCAAGAAGAATGATATGGATAGGGCATGTAGGATGTATGGGGGGAGGAGAGATGTGTACAGGGTTTTGGTTGGGAAACCTGAGGGAAAGAGACCACTTGGAATACATAGGCATAGATGGGAGCATAATATTAAGATGGATCTTCAGGAAGTGAGATGGGGGTCATGGACTGGATTGATCTGGCTCAGGATAGGGACAGGTGGTGGGCCCTGTAAATGCAGTAATGAACTTCTGGGTTCCTTAAAATGGAGAGAATTTTTTGGTTAGTTGAAAACCAGTTAGCTTCTCAAGAAGGACACAGCTTCATGGAATGAGTGAATGAGTGAGTGAGTATGTAAGTAAGTAAATAAGTAAGTAAGTCATAATCTGAGGTTTGCAATATCGTAAATCCAAGAAGTAACAAATTCCCAGTTTCAATTTTAGAGGCTGTGTAAAAATTTAAGAACATATCATGAACTGATATTTACAGTATAATGTTAACTGAAATTTTATGAAGGAAGGAGCGACTGTAGTCTTGGCAATGAGAAGAGAAGAATCAATTAGGTGAAAGATCATTTTCAATGCTAGTATCATAATGTGAATGTAATGTGATGTAATTATTTTATAGACAATTCTGGACGATTCCATCCATCGGTGGGCTGGATTCCTGGAGCAGATTCATCAGCTGAACAAGACTGTTGAATACCTTGAGAGTGTGTCTAATGAAATATCAGAGTATCAAACTACCATGTCTGAGAAACGAGCTCAGCTTGAGAGAATAAAGGTAGTATGTTTGTTTTATATGTATGAATTTTCCATAATGGTTTAATGTAACTTGATTTTTAAGCAGTGTTTTAGTTTTTTATGAGGGGAAATGGTATGTTTTGTTTTGTTCTGGGGAGTCCTAATTTAAGTTATCCGTCCACCGATCCTGGTCCCTTTGAATGTGTATTGGTAGTGGTGAGTCAGCATTTTACTGAAGACAGAATCCTAATTTGTATAGATACTGTGAAACATTTGTGTGTTTTCATTATGATGTTGGGTAAAAGATGATGTCACTTCCAATAAACAAGAAAGTCACTGTGTGCATAGTGTTACATTGTGGCATATTCAAGTAATGTTTATATTTCCTTGGCTATTCCAACAACTTAAAGAGAGTGCTTACATGGTGTTTTAATATCACCTTCAACAGTAAAACCTATTTAGATCTTCAAGTAAAGTTCCTGAGATTCTTGTCCGATTTTAACCCAATTAGCATTTTCTTGACAAATTTTCATCAAAGTCCTCAGTATTAAATTTCACAGAAATCTGTGCAGTGGGAACCGAGCTGATGCATATGCACAAATGAACAGGTGAATGGCTGGACGAGCATGACAAAGGTAATAGGCGCTTTTTGTGACTCTGAATATACCTAGAATTGTAAAGAATTTGGGGTGCTTTATATGATACAAGTATAAGGAGCAGTCCCCATTTTTGCAGAGGTGTTAGTGCCATCAAGACACACATTTGATTAAGTCACCATGTAATGGGGAACATTCTGTGTGATTGAAATTTTCCAAGGTGATGATTGATTACAGTGTGTTTGTTCCTTAACTTGTCACTCATTTTCAGGCATGTTGCTGTCTGTGTGAAGAACCTGTTGAGATATCTGTGTGCATATAACAATGTGAGAAGCACTGAATGAATTTTCTTGAAATTTAAATTGAAGTATTTTACCAAAAATTGTCAAGAGATTTATTTTGATTTTCGTAAGGTCAGAGAGTTTTGACTGTGACTTCACATACGGACACAAATATATTTCTGGATACAGGAACATTTGCATCTGTGCTCCAGCTGTGTTTTTATATATCATATTTCCTGTATGCATGTCCACATCCATGCAGTGCCTGTATGCGTATTTCCTGTGATGCTTGAATGTAGCACGTTTGTTGAAATAACAGGAAACTACAAACTGTTTGGAACTCCTGATTCCCAGAGGAGTCATTGTGCCATAATAGTTACAATATGTGTATTGCAGGTTGAACAACATGGGTAGTGTACATATGGCATAACATTGAGGGTCATTGATGTGGTCATTGTTGCAGTGGAAAAGCAATAAGTGCTACAAATTCTGAGTCTGTGTAGCCTTAGTTATCCATAATGCAATGTTCATGCACCATATAATATTGTCATCTGTGGCTTGTCTGGCTCTACCATATATTTCTACATTATCTCATAAACATCACAATTTTCAGAAGAAAAAAAATTATTGAATGTAAAATGTGTGTTTTGATTTTCTCTGCAATGTCTGTCTGAAACATTTCTCATTCCAAAAAGAAGTCAGTGAGGCAGTATCATAAATGGACATATGCCTTCATGTACAGTACCTGTTATTCTTGTCAGATTTTAATCAAACTTGAATCTTCTCAACAGGTTTTCGAAAAATATTTTTGTGTCAAGTTGGAGCAGAGTTATTCCATGTGGACAGATGAAAAGACAGACAGACATGCCGTAGCTAATAGTCACTTTCAGCAATTGTGTGATTGAGCCTAAAAATTCGCACAAAAATTTTACAGCTTTTTTTTTTTTTTTTTTTTTTTTTATTTTTTAATATTTTTTTTATTTTTTTTTTTTTTTAAAAAAATTTTAAAAACACAGTGGGGAATTAAAATATTAAGTATTTTAATAAAAAAAGAAGAAATAAAAAAAAA
>Ga0123355_10011597_pt1 | contig 13596 bp, 10 predicted proteins | sample TergutEmb28metaG_3_FD_89872 | JGI IMG/M metagenome (GOLD analysis project Ga0123355, IMG submission 89872) | Embiratermes neotenicus P1 segment gut microbial communities from Petit-Saut dam, French Guiana - Emb289 P1 | ecosystem: Host-associated > Arthropoda: Insects > Digestive system > Gut ...
ACGGGTGGGGGGATTGTGACTTCCCACTCGACGAGGCCCATGGTGTGGGTCCGATGGTCTCCGCTCGGTTGAGTGGCCGCTTCCGGCGTGGTAGCATCCTAGGTTTTGGCAGGGAGTCCCGGGATGGCCTGTTCCTGTCCTCATTATCTTCCATGGGCCGTTTCCTTCCCACCCCTGCCGGAAGGAGCCCAACGTGAAAATCTACTCTGGAGCCAACATCCGTAATGTAGCCTTGGTCGGCCACGGACACGCCGGCAAAACGTCCCTGGTATCGGCCATGCTGTACACCTCGGGAGCCACCCAGCGGCTGGGCCGCGTAGACGACGGTTCGGCCACCACCGATTACGACGACGAAGAAATCGCCCGCCAGATGTCGATCTCGACCGGGATCGCCGTGGTGGAGTGGGGCGGAACCAAAATCAACGTTTTCGACAACCCCGGCTTCAACATGTTCGTCCACGAAGCCAAAATGGCGCTGCCTGTGGTCGACGCCGCCATTGTGGTGGTCGACGGCGTGGCCGGAGTGGAGGTCGTTACCCAGCGGGTATGGAATTACTGTGAAGAATTCAACACGCCGCGACTGATCGTCGTGAACCGCATGGATCGGGAGCGCGCCGACGCCGGGCGCGTGCTCGAGTCGGTAGAGAAAGCATTCGGGCGCAACGTGATCCCGATTGAGCTGCCCATCGGCGCGGAAAAGAGTTTGTCGGGCGTGATCGACCTGGTCCGCATGAAGGCTTACAGGTACGAGATGGGGGGAAATGGCAAAGGGAAAGAGACCGAGATTCCCGAGAATTTGAAAGATCAGGCGCTGGCAGCACACGAGCGCCTGGTCGAGCTGGTGGCTGAGGGCGATGACAAGCTGATGGAGAAGTTCTTCGAAGCCGGAACGCTCGGCGAAGAAGATCTCGTTCCCGCGCTGCACAACGCCATCCGCGAAGACAAGATTTTTCCCGTCATCTTCAGTTCAGGCCTCGGCAACATCGGCGCCGACCGCGTCCTGGACTTCATTGTCGACTACACGCCTGCGCCCTGTGAGCACGAGTGGGTTCAGGGTGAGGTAGCGGCGGGAAGCAACGGCGACGCTCCCCGGCGTCACGAAACCGACGAAGAGCCGGTTTCGCTGTATGTGTTCAAGACGGTGTCGGACGCGTTCGCCGGCCGAATCACCTACTTCAAGGTTTTCTCGGGGGTGTTAAAGAACGACGCCACGCTGCAGAACTACAGCCGCAATTCACAGGAAAAGCTCTCGCACCTTTCTGTCATGCAGGGCAAGACGGCGATCCCGGTCAACGAACTGCACGCCGGAGACGTCGGGGCCGTGGCCAAACTGAAAGACACCCTGACCGGCGACACCCTGGGCGATAAAGCAGCCCCGATTCAATATCCGCGCGTCAAGCTGCCCGAGCCTGCCATCACGTTTGCCATCGAGCCCAAGAGCAGTGCCGACGAAGACAAACTCGGACCCGGCCTGCACAAACTCATGGAAGAAGATGCCATGCTGCGCTTCTTCCGCGATCCGCAAACCAAAGAATTTCTCATTGCTGGCACGGGCCAGCAGCACATCGAAGTCACGGTCGCGAAACTGAAGAAGCGTTACAACACCCAGGTCAATTTGAAAGCCCCCAAGGTGCCCTACCGCGAGACCATTCGCGGCAAGGCCGACGTGCAGGGACGGCACAAAAAGCAAACCGGCGGCCACGGCCAGTACGGGGACTGCAAGATCAAAATGGAGCCGCTGCCGCGCGGCGCCGCCTTCGAATTCGTCAATGACATTTTCGGCGGCGCTATTCCCAAGAACTTCATTCCCGCGGTCGAAAAGGGTATTAAAGACGCCGCCGGCCGCGGATTCCTCGCCGGATATCCGGTTGTCGATTTCAAAGTCGTCCTCTACGACGGGTCCTACCACGACGTCGACTCCAACGACTTGTCGTTCCAGATGGCGGGCCGCATTGCCTTCAAGAAAGCCATGGAAGTGGCCAAGCCCACACTGCTCGAGCCCATCATGAACGTCGAGATCACGGTCCCCGACGATTTCGCCGGCTCGATCATGGGCGACCTAAACAGCCGCCGCGGACGCATCCAGGGCATGGACAACAAGGCCGGAAACACCATCGTGAAGGCCGAAGTCCCCATGGCCGAAATGCTCACTTACGGGGCCGATCTGACCTCCATGACGCAAGGCCGCGGCAGCTTCAACATGGAAATGCACCACTACGACATCGTCCCCGGCCAGCTGCAAGAAAAGATCATCGAAAAGTCGAAAGCCGAGCGCGGCGAGGTGAAGGAAGAAGAAGAAGACTAAAGAACGAAGCATTCGTTTCCGCGCTGGAATCGGATCGGGGTGCAAACCGCCCTCGCGCCCGCTCGCTTCAAAGATGCGGCTTCGGAAGGCCCTTCCGTTGACAGGCGCTACGCGTATAGTGTTGGGCAAGCATTTCGAAATCCTTTATGTGCGAGGTTCCGATGAAAGCACTCCTGCTGACTGTCATTTCTCTGTTTGCTCTGGGTGTGCTCGCCCAGGCGGCCGCAGAGCCGCAGGTGTTCCCCACCTCCGCCGGCCCGGTAAAGATCACGCCCCTCAACCACGCCAGCACCCTCATCGAAGCCGGCGGCAAAGTCATCTACCTCGATCCCGCCAAGCCAGCAAAGTTTGAGGGACTGCCCAAGGCCGACCTCATCCTGATCACCGACATTCACGGCGACCACATGGATCCTGACTCGGTCAAAGCGATCAGCAAGGCAGATACGAAAATCATCTCGTCGCCGGCCGTGGCCCAAACGGTCACTCCTGCCAAGCCCATCGCCAACGGAGAGACCAGCACCTGGCAGAGCTGGACGATTGAAGCGATCGCGGCTTACAACATGAAGCGCGGTCCCGCTCCCGGCAAGCTGTTTCATGACAAAGGACGCGGCAATGGCTACGTTCTCACCTACGGCGGTAAGCGCTTCTACTTCTCCGGCGACACCGAAGGCGTCCCCGAAATGCGTGCCCTCAAGAATATCGACGTCGCCTTCGTCTGCATGAACCTCCCCTACACCATGCCCCCGGAAGAGGCGGCCGACGCGGTCAAAGCCTTCCATCCAAAGATCGTCATCCCCTATCACTACCGCGGATCGGATCTGACGGTTTTCCAGAAAGCGCTGGAAGGCACAGGCATCGAAGTGCGCCTGCTGGACTGGTACCCAAAATAGGCACCCCACTTTCCGGCACCTTTGCCGAGAGTGCGGTTTGTTCGCGTGCGCCGCTCGGTACGTTTTTAAGATCTCCTCCACCGGCTTGCGAAACAGTTTTCGCATCTTGATCTCCAGCGGGTTTGATACGAAGGTTTTGTGAGCAGGTTCGGTTCGGCGGCGGTTGCAACCGAGTCGGCGCAGCTTTAGTATCGCTAGAACGTGCCCGCCCCAAAGGACAGCCTTAACCGCGAACGCCTTGTATCGGCCGCTCCGGTCGAAGACGATTCCTCTTTCGAGCTAAAACTGCGGCCACAGCGTCTGGCTGAGTTTATTGGTCAGAAGCGCCTAAAGGAACAGCTGGCCGTCTCTATCGAAGCCGCCCGCTCCCGCCGCGAAGCCATGGATCACGTCCTGCTCTACGGTCCCCCGGGACTGGGCAAGACCACCCTCGCCAGCATCATCGCCAACGAACTGGGTGTGCGCTTTCAACCGACTGCCGCGCCGCTTCTCGAGATCAAAGGCGATCTGACTGCGATCATTACCAACCTCGAGGACAAGCAAGTGCTGTTCATCGACGAAATCCACCGCCTCCAGCCGGTTCTCGAGGAGCTGTTGTACTCCGCGCTCGAAGATTACAAGCTCGACATCATCATCGGCCAGGGCCCATCAGCGCGCACCCACACCCTGGAGGTGAAACCCTTCACCTTCGTCGGGGCGACCACCCGGGCGGGAATGATTACTGCTCCCTTGCGTGCCCGCTTCGGCATCGTGCTGCGGCTGGAGTTCTACACGACCGAAGATCTCCAGGTAATTGTCGAGCGTTCAGCAGAAATCCTGGGTGTGGCCATCGATGACGCCGGCGCGAAGGAAATTGCCAGCCGATCCCGCGGCACGCCGCGAATCGTGAATCGTTTGCTGCGCCGGGTTCGCGACTACGCCCAGGTCCGCGGCGCGGGCAGAATCGACGAGCCTACGGCCAAGGCTGCGCTCGAACTGCTCGAAGTCGACCACTATGGCTTCGACGAAGTCGACCGCCGCCTGCTGCTGACAATCATCGAGAAGTATCAAGGAGGCCCCGTCGGCGTGAATACCTTAGCCGCCGTCCTCGCCGAGGAGCCCGACGCCATCGAAGAAATCTACGAACCTTTCCTCATGCAGATCGGCTTCCTGAACCGCACCCCGCGCGGTCGCGTCGCAACCCAACTCGCCTACGATCACTTCAAGATCGCGCCCCCACGCCGGCAAGCCTCGCTGTTCTAGAGGGTGTGCAGGCAGCGGAATGGACCATCGCGTGCAACGGCGACCGTTGCGTCACTCTCGCCCGAGGTCGAGCCGAGACGGCATTCCGAAGTCTTCCATAAACTGGCGGGAGACGCTGAGGTTGGGTAAGCTCCCGCATTCTTTCCCTAGCCAATCATTCCCAGTCCCAATGACTCGCTCAGTTTTGGAATCCTGAGCCCGGGACTCTTGTTCGGTATTCCGGACAACACTCTTTATCTTGTTTTGTCTCGCTCTTCGGTGGTGTATCTTGCTGAATTCCCTCGTGCGTCGCGAGGAGTGGGCGAGGATGTGTGCGTTCGAACCAGCGTCGCAGTTCTGAGTTCGCAGTCGGTTGGAGGTGCTGGATTGAAATTTCGCTGATACTGGCCGCATCCACGATGGGCGGTCCGTTGGCCGCCGGGCAAAACGGAGTCCAGCCCCATTCCCCGGCTGCTGCTTCCAAGCCTCGACCTGTAGAAGTCGTTACCCCGGCGTTGACCATTCCCCGCCTGCAACGCGCGCCTTCACTCGACGACTTCCTCTCCATGCAGCCGCAAGGCGAAATCGCTCTGCAGATGGCCAGAGTCACCGGATTCAGGCAACGAACACCCTACGACGGCGAGGCCGTCTCCGAGCCCACCGAAGCTTACCTCGGCTACGACCAGAAAAATCTCTACGTTGTCTTCGTTTGCTTCGACGATCCCGGCCAGGTTCGCGCGCGCATGTCGGTGCGTGAAGACATTTACGACGACGACCAGGTCGAGGTCATCCTCGATACCTTCCACGACCGCCGTCGCGCCTTCGCTTTCCAGACCACACCGCTTGGCGTGCAGTGGGACGCCATTTGGACCGAAGCCAACCGCGAGGAACAAACCCAAGGCCACTTCGACACGTCCTTCGACACCGTCTGGGATTCCCGCGGCAAAGTCACGCCCCACGGCTTCGTCGTCTGGATTGCGATTCCGTTCAAGAGCCTGCGTTTTCCGGCCACCAAAGTGCAGCAGTGGGGCATCCTTCTCTACCGCGGCATCACGCGCAAGAGCGAAGACTCCTTCTGGCCCTACATTTCGCGCCGTGTGCAGGGTCGGCTCGCGCAAGCCGCGACCTTATATGGCCTGGAAGGGATTTCTCCCGGCCGCGACCTTGAACTCGTCCCCTACGGCCTGCTTCGCGGCTATCGCGCCCTCGACACCCGCGATCCCGCGAATCCATACTTTCAGCACGCCGACACCCAGGGCCAGCCCGGCCTTGACGCCAAGTTCGTCCTCCACGATCACTTCACCATCGACGCCACGGCGAACCCAGACTTCAGCCAGGTGGAATCGGAAGATCCGCAGATCACCGTCAATCAGCGCTACGCCGTGTACTTTCCCGAGAAGCGACCGTTTTTCCTCGAAAACGAAGATTTCTTCCGCACACCGATGGATTTATTCTTCACCCGCAGCATCGGCGATCCCTCGGCAGGAATCCGCCTCACCGGCAAAGACGGTCCCTACGCCGTCGGCCTGATGACCGCCGACGACCGCAGCCCCGGCCTCGCCGTTCCCGACGACAGTCCGCTCTCCGGCATTCGCTCCTATTTCACCGTGGCCCGCGTCAACCGCGACATCTTCCGCCAGTCCACCGTCGGCGCTCTCTTCACCGACTGGGAATGTCCCGCTACCGGCGAGTACAACCGCATCGGCGGCATCGACACCACGCTGAAGCTCAACCCTGCCTGGAGCCTGGATGCGCAGGCCGTCACCACCTCCAGCAATATTGCGGGAAATGTCTCGAGCCCGACGTATTCCTCGAACAACTGCGAAGCCAACGCCAATCCTTTCAGCTCGGGCAATCGCGGAAACGGCAATCACTACGCGGGCCCCGCCGAGCGAGTCGAACTGCGGCGCGAGGGAGAGCATTTCATGTACGACGGCCTCTACAGCGACATCACTCCCGGATTCATCTCCCTCCCCGGCTTCATCAACCGTGTCGACCTCCGCGAAACCGTCCAGGACGTCCACTACCGCTTCCGCCCCAAGAAAGGATGGATTCAAAGCTGGGGCCCCTCGATCAACCTGCGCTACGACCTCGACCATAGCGGCTTGCGCCTCGACACCTACTACCAGCCCTACTTCGTGGTCCGCGGACGCGGCCAGACCATCATCATCCTGAAGCCTTACCAGGAATTCCGCGAGCGCCTTCGCCCCCAGGATTTCTGTTTCTACGGATACTCTCTGTTCTGCCAGCCCACGATTCTGGGCAATCAGGACTACCACGAGCACGAAGCCGGAGCCAGCGTCCAGACCGGATACCTGAAGTGGGCCACCCTCGCGGCCAACTACTACTTCGGCAGCGGCCTGAACATTGTTGCCAACCCCGAGGTGCCCACCCCCTTCAGCAGCCCCTTCGTGGCGCACGAAGACAACGCCCGCGCCTCGGTGACGCTGCGTCCCATGAAGCCGCTGAAGATCGAAAACAGCTACCTGTTCGACCGCCTTCGCGCCACCGACAGCACGTTCCTTTATGCGCGGTCATTATTTCCCGGCGCCGGACGCGGCATCTTCAACGACCACATCCTGCGCACGAAAATAAACTGGCAATTCACCCCCCAACTTTCGATGCGCGTGATCCTGCAGTACAACGCCCTCCTGGCCGGAAGCCCCGGTGTCGGCTTCCCGAGCACCTCCTCCCTCCCCATCTCCCCGTACACTTACCTCCCGACGCAAAAAGAATTCAATGCCGACTTCCTGATCACCTACCTCGTCCACCCCGGCACCGCGATCTACGTCGGCTATAACGGCGACCTCGAGAACCTGAGTGTCGTCCCCATGACTCCCAGGTCCCCCGGCTACGTCACCAACACGGCCAAGGGATTCGTGAACGACAGCCGCCAGTTCTTCATCAAGGCCAGCTATATGTTCCGTTTCTAGCAGCTAGGCAACGGCGTAAACTTCCACCAAAGGAGTTCCTATGAAGCAACCCGTCGCCCTGTTGACCCTCGCCGGCGCCATCCTGTCATGCACAGCTGCCGGCGCACCGCCAGAAACAGCCCAGCATGAGCCCACCTCTGCCGAACTCAGCCGTGACGAGACTCCGGCCAAAGCCATCATGCGAACCTTCCAGTTTCAGGAGTACGACGTTCGCAGCGCTGCCGAAGCCATGCCCGAAGACAAGTGGGATTTTCGCCCAGCTCCGGGAATGTTCAAGGACGAGAAACCTCAATTCGGCCCCGCCGAAGTGCGTACCTTCCGCGAACAGGTGAAGCACGTCGCCTGCAGCAACTTCGCCTTCGCCGCCGAACTCGACGGGGCGAAGCCTCCGGACGCCTGCGACAAAAATGGCCCTAGCCCCGCCCACACCCGCGCCGAACTGCTCACCTACCTGCGCGACTCATTCACCGCGCTTAACAAGTCTCTCAACGCCCTCACCGTGCAAAACATGTTCGATCCGATGCACGGCCCCTACGCCACACCCAACACCCGCCTCGGTCTAGCCGTGGTCAGTGTCTGGCACAACGCCGACCACTTCGGACAGATGGCGCTCTACCTCCGCCTGAACGGAATCGTTCCACCCGGAAGCCGAACCTCACCGCCTAAGTTGCAGGAGAAGTACTGAGCCGCGGGACGGAGGCGGGCAAAAAGCCCGAGATGAAGGGGAGAAAGGCGAAGGCGATCCGACAACCGTGGCAGGGCGACCTCGCAAGAGCAATGCACAGAAAAACGGGACTCTAGCGCCCGCCGCCGTTTGCTGAATCCCGCGGAAATCCGGTAGAATCTAATGATTTGAATCGAGGTCGAAATCCCCAATGAAAGCAGCTATTCATCCCTCTTATAACGAAGTTCGTGTGCACTGTGCCTGCGGGAATACGTTTATGACCCGCTCCACCCACAAGGGCGACATCGCGGTAGAAATCTGCTCGAACTGCCACCCGTTCTTCACCGGCAAGCAGAAGCTGGTCGACACCGCCGGCCGCGTCGAGCGCTTCCGCCGCAAATACGCCAAGGCCGAACCGGCGAAGAAGTAACTTTCTTCCCCTCGGATCAAGAAGGATTTCGAGAGAAATCGAGCCCTCGCCCAAAGCGGGGGCTTTCGTTTGAGTCGAGCCGCGAGGTGAACCTGAGCTTTGGTCTAGAATGAACTAACCCCAGCCGTCGAAGACCGGCCCATTGGGGCCGCGAGCAACGGATGGTCAGGGCTTCGGCTCCCATAGTCGATTCCCTGCGTAGATCAATGCGAGACCTTTCGATCACCACGGCCGGGAAGGGCACGACGCAAGCTCGCGACGTAAAGGCTCCGAAAAACGCTGGGCCCCAGGCCCCGACGACAGATGCGCAAATTCTGGGATAACTCGATCACGCGCACCGCCGGCGCCACTCCGCTGCCCGTGCCGAAGTCGGTCCGGATCGGCACCGTCACTATCTCCCCCGCCACGGTCCTTGCTCCCATGGCCGGCGTCACCGACACGGTCTTCCGCCGCTTCATCCGCAGCCTTGGCGGATGCGGCCTCATCATGACCGAATTCACCTCAGCTGACGGCGTCCTCCGACAGAAAGACCAGAAAGCCAAGCGCTATCTCCACTTCTACGAAGACGAGCACCCGATCTCGGCGCAACTTTTCGGCAGCGATCCCCAAGTCATGGCCGAAGCCGCCCGCATGGTCGAAGACCTGGGCTTCGACCTGGTCGACCTCAACCTGGGTTGCCCAGCGAAAAAAGTCGTCAAGTGCAACGGAGGCTCCGGCCTGCTCCGCGACCTGCCGGCCATCGGCCGCATCTTCGAATCCGTCCGCACCGCCGTGAAGATCCCCTTCACCGTAAAATTCCGCGCCGGCTGGAACGACGAAGAAATCGTCTGCGTCGAGTTAGCCCGCATGGCCGAGAATTGCGGTCTGGCAGCTGTGGCCCTCCACGCCCGTACCCGCGAGCAAGGCTATAGCGGCCAAGCCCGCTGGGAGTGGATCACCGCCATCAAAGACGTGGTAAAGATTCCCGTAATCGGCAACGGCGACATCCGCACTCCGGAAGACGCTTGCGCCATGGTGACCGAAACCGGCTGTGACGCAGTAATGATCGGCCGCACCGCCCCCAGCAACCCATGGATCTTCCGCCAGATTGAGCAGTGCTCCCCAGCTCCTTCGGCTACTTTTGAGGAATCCATGCGGAGCCACAAATCCTATGACGAGCCCTCCGAGGTTGACCGCTACCAGATGATCCGCACCTACTTCCAGATGCTGATCGAAGAAGAACTCCCCGACGCCGTCGGCAAAATGAAACAGTTCGCCTCCTGGTTCACCCACGGTGTCCCCGGCGGCGCCGCCCTGCGCAAAGAGATCTACGAATCCAAGGCCGCCCCAGAAGTCCTGGCCCGGGTAGAAGACTTCTTCGACAAGCGCTTAGCGCAGAATGTCGCCGCCATCGTGTAGCCGGGGCCGCGTATCGAGCCGAGCCCTACTCCGCCCAGGCCAGATCTCCGGTCGATTCAATCGGGAGAACATCCCACGTGTCCCGCGCGGGCTGCATTTTCTGGGAATAGTTCAGGCGCTCGGCGATGACGACCTCAGCGGAATGTTCCGACCACGCCCGTCAAAAGCCGGCATCGTTACGCAGAAATAGAACCACTTCCCCATATCGAGGACGCTCCCGGTCCCGAATTCTTCCCGATAAGGCCGCGTGAGCGGCCCCAACCGGGCGCCAACTCCGCCCCAGCATGCGCCAGCAACGAGAAAGGAGAAGATCAGCCCTCGCCTCATCGGCAAGCGGGGACTGAGCGAGCGCCTCAACCCGGCTGGAATGCCGTTCGACGAACAGCGGCAGAATGCTCCAACGAGCTTCGCACTCGGAACGATGAAGATTACACTCCCCGCGCTACCATCTTTCCCGACTGACCTTTCTCGACATATGCCCAAGGCACCTTGGGATCGTGCGTAAACACGGTCAGCCACTTCTCCGCAATCGCCCGCGCGTAATACCGCTTCTTGCTCTCGATCGTGTCGAGCGGATAAAGATCAAAACCCATCCCCCAGGTGATATCGATGTGCCAGGTGGTTGGAATCAAATCGGAAATGTAGCAAGCGGCCGGAGCGGAAGAAGAATCCGACGGGTGCCCCAGCTCTGCCCGGTTTTGCCAGATGAGGGGATGGTTGCCGGAACCCCGCACGATGATCCCGTGCATGGCAGCCGTATGCCCCCGAAACGTCTCCACCGAAATCCCCGGCACAATCTCCTCGCCGCCTTTGAGCAGCGTCATCTGCCCGCTCTCGACCAGCGGATCATAATTCTCCGAAATGTAGCTGATCGCATCCCGCTCGCTCGGGTTGCGGGCATACTGCCACTCTCCCTCGGGCGCGTAGTAGTTCGCCCGCGGAAAGGTCGGCACAATCTTGCCGTTCTTGTCGCGTACTGTATTCCATCCACAATGATCAAAGTGCAGATGGGAATTGATCACGATGTCGATGTCTTCAGGCGCGATACCGTCGGCAGAAAGATTCTCCAGGAGCTTGGCCGGCTGCCCATAGAACTTGATCATCCGGTCAGAAAGCTTGTTCCCCATCCCGGTCTCGACCAGCACAGTCTGTCTGCCAGTGCGGATGAGCAGCGAGTTGAGCCCAGCCGTCACATAGTTCCGGCCGTCGGCTGAAGCCTTCCGCGACCACATCGCCTTGGGGACCACGCCAAAAAACGCCCCTCCATCCAGCGGATAAGTCCCATCCGAAAAAACCCTGATTTCAAAATCGCCAAGCGTCATCCGATGCATGCGCTCCAGTGTGACACAACCCACCGACGGTAGGGCCGGCATTGCGAGGCCGCCCCCGACTACGCCTTCTTGCCAGCTCCATTTCTATCCCTTTTTCAGCAGGGATCCGGGAAGGCAAATCTCAGGTTAGCTTCGAATCACTCGATATCCACAGGTCGATCCTCGGGCGCCGTGGGTATCGGACGCTAGCTTTCCCGTCCTGTTTCTGCCATTCGGCACGCCGGCGCCAGCCCGCACCCTGATCCAAGGCGGCTTAGAGGTCGAAGCCATGGCGGCTCAATCGCTTATCCGGGGAGGGGGAAAGAACCAGGCAGCAAACCATACCTATTTCGAAACTGGCATGGCGACGATTCTCCCGCAACAAATCCCACTCACCTCCCGCGGGATCAACCTGAATCCTCAGTTCATCTACTAAGTATCGGTTGGTTAGTCATCCAGGAATGGAGTAGGTCATGATCACGATTCGTCCCAGCGCCGAACGTGGAGGCGGAAACCACGGTTGGCTCAACACCAAACACACCTTCAGCTTCTCCGACTATTGGGATCCCCAGTGGATGGGATTCCGGTCCCTGCGCGTCATCAACGAAGACCGCGTCGCGCCCAACGCGGGATTCCCTACGCATCCCCATCGCGACATGGAGATCATCACCTACGTTCTCGAAGGCAAGCTTGAGCACAAAGACAGCCTGGGAACCGGATCGGTGATCCTTCCCGGCGATGGACAGCGCATGACCGCAGGAAGCGGCATCCGCCACAGCGAATTCAATCCCTCAACCACCGAACCGGTGCATTTCCTGCAGATCTGGATTCAGCCGGAGAAGAGCGCATTGCCGCCAAGCTACGAACAGAAGACTTTTCCAGAATCGGAGAAGCAGGGGAAGTTGCGGCTGATCGCGTCCCGCGACGCCGGCGATGGATCGGTGAAGATCAATCAGGACGCGAAGCTGTATGTGACGCTGCTGAAGCCGGAAGAAGAAGTGAAACACGATCTCGCCAGCGGACGTCACGCGTGGCTGCAAGTAGCCCGTGGCGCAGTCCAACTGAACGGCAAGAAGCTCAACCAGGGCGATGGCGCGGCCATCGGCAACGAAAAGAGCCTGACGATCAAAGGCACCGAAGACGCGGAAGTGTTGCTTTTCGACCTGGCCTGAGAAACGACCAGCCACGGATTCACGCGGATTCTCACCGACCAGATCCTGGTCCTGGGTTCTGTTTACCGTGCGCAATCGGGGAGATCGGGTGCGCTCTTACTCCTCGTGCAGCTCCCGGATCCATAGATTGCGGTAGCGCACCGGATTGCCATGATCCTGCAGCGCGAGCGGAAGCTTGTCCGGCCCCGGCTTGTAGGGAGGACGCTCGCCATGCGCGGTCGGTCCGGTCAGTTCGACGTTGTCCTGCACCAGCACTCCGTTGTGCAGAACCGTCACCCGCGCGGGACGCGTCAGCTTCTCCCCGGAAAAGCGCGGCCCGTGAAAGATGATGTCGTAGGTCTGCCACTCGCCCGGAGGACGCGAAGCATTCACCTGCGGCGGATACTGCCCGTAAACCGCTGCTGCCTGTCCATCGGCGTAAGTCTTGTTCTCGTACGAATCGAGCACCTGAATCTCGTACAGGCCGTGGAGGAACACGCCGCTGTTGCCGCGCTCCTGGCTCTCTCCATGGGGAGGAGTCGGCGCGGAGAACTCGACGTGCAGCTGGCAATCACCAAACGAATCGCGCGTGAAGATGTAGCCGGTCTTGGCTACGACTTCCATATAGCCGTTCTCCACCTTCCAGCGCGCAGGCTTGCCGTCCTTGTCCACCCACTTCGACAGATCCCTGCCATCGAATAACACAACCGCATCAGAGGGAGCACGCCCGGGAGTTTCCGGCGTGCTCGCCGTGCCCGGCTCGATGACTGGAGGCAAGGGGCGATTGGGGTCGTGAATCTTCCACTTCATCTCGGCTTGAGCGGTTGAGAGTTGAGTGAGGGAAAGCAGCAGGAGAGTTGCAAAACCAGAAGCGATTGTTCGTGTCATGAGCGGCCTCGCGCCGCTGAACATCATACTCAACCAGATTCATAGCGCAAAACCCTGACCACGGATCTACCCGATACACCACAAAGAAATCGGGTTTATCGGGGAAGATCCGGTGAAATCGGTGGCGCTGTTATTTTTTCGCCTTCGCCGGCGCTTTCTCGCCGACGCGCTGACTGACGGCGAAGATCATCTTGCCGGCTTTCTTGTCGGCATCGACCACGACGTGATCGCCGTGCAGGACTTCGCCGTCGAGGATTTTCAAGGCCAGGGGATCCTGAATGAGCTTCTGGATCGCGCGCTTCAGCGGCCGCGCGCCGAAGTTCGGATCGTAGCCCTGGGTGAACAGCAGGTCTCGCGCGGCATCGGTCAGTTCGAGCGAGATCTTGCGATCCGCCAGCAAGCGGCG
>Ga0123355_10011598_pt1 | contig 13595 bp, 12 predicted proteins | sample TergutEmb28metaG_3_FD_89872 | JGI IMG/M metagenome (GOLD analysis project Ga0123355, IMG submission 89872) | Embiratermes neotenicus P1 segment gut microbial communities from Petit-Saut dam, French Guiana - Emb289 P1 | ecosystem: Host-associated > Arthropoda: Insects > Digestive system > Gut ...
ATTGCACGTAGATGGTGGAGCGCACGTGGGCAAATGGTGACCCGAGAAAGCTCTCGGTCTGCCGGCGCGGAGCAGCGGTTGAAAGTACGGTTGAAAGAACTTGGCATCGAGCTTTCTGTATCTCCGGAGCCGTTCGGCATCTACCTGGAGTGGTACAGACGTGCAGCCTGGTTTTTTTGACGGGAATGCCCAACGCAAGAGCGCGGGACGAAATTCAAGGGGTGCCTCGGCGCCGAACTCGACGTCGAAGCCCCACAAGGCGACTGGGCTGGCCACGCTTAATGCCCTGGCTGTCGGGAGGCAACATTTGGGATCGCTTGACAAAGTCAAGCGGATGGTCCCCGCTTGAGGTCGCTCCGGCAACTTCGGGAGACCTCCGCGAGCAGCTGCGGTGGCTGACGGCACTGCAGTGTTGCTGCAAGACGTTTTCAGAAAAGGAAGAACCCTAGCCGCCTGGTCGATCGTTGGCTGAGATCTGATGCCAACTGGGCTTCAGCTTCCAAGCTGGGCTTTCGACTTTCTTCGAAGCTAGACAACGCGGCAGTCTAAAACCGCGGTATTGGAGAAAGGCGATGATTGTGCAGCCTGGTACCAGTGCTCGCTAACGCGATGCGCGGATCTTATTTTCCCAAAATACTGCGCCGCAAATAGCGGCGCAGGAAGTGTTTTTGTCCTATTGGCGAGCCGTAATATCGACTCTGGAGACTCCCGAGAGACGCGCATCGGGCGCGAGTTCATATTTCCACTGGTCCGGATAGACTCGAGCTGGACGCAGAACTGAACAGCCCGTTTGGTAGTAGCCAAGTCGATATTTCGTCGAATGTACCTTCGGTGGTGTTTTCGATTGACGAGTCGGATATCCGCCGCGCCAAGCCGCTGCTACTCTCTTGGACTCCGTTGGTGGCCCCCCGCTCGAATAGTGCCGACTTGCAAATATCATTACTTCCATAGTGTGCGTCAGGACTCTCCCACAATGATAAGACGCATCTTGTCGAAATTGAGACCATCGTGTCTGCCTAACGTCGCAACGACCAGGTGTTCGGATTTCTGTCCAGACACAAGCCAAACCTGTTGATAAAGCGTGTGGTCCTGACGCCCTGCCGCGGGTATGGAATTTCGCGTGCTTCGGCATGTAGCAGACCGCCACTCGACGCATGCTTCAGCAACCCACAACCAAAGGAGCGACCATGGGAACGTGGAAGGAAATAGAACGGCCCAAATCAATTACGGCAGAAGAAACGAGAGGAATTCTAAGCGAGTGCCGCCTATGTCACGGCTGGCTATGCGCTTCGCTCCTTGCCCTGGATGGCGCACAGTCGGCCCGAGTACCACTGCGTGAGCGCCGATACGTGCCCGCGATCCATCTGTTGTGAAAACTCTTGATCAGTTTTACCCGAGCACTCACGAGTTTTCGGGCTCACGCATGTTTTCGATCGGTAGAATATCGTGCAGAAGCGTCTCAACATTGATTTGCATCCGGCAAAGTCCCTGTACGTTGTACTGCATGGCGAAGGTCTGGACGTCGCGAGTACAAAGGACTCGGGTTATTCGAGCTCCGGGGGCGTACTGCTACATCCACCGTTTCGGGGGTTCGCACGTAACACGGCTGAATTGGAAGTCGAGGGTGCATTGCAATATCCGTGCACGCGCATTCTAGTTCTTTGGGAACTTGGGGTCGGGCACTGCTGGCCAGGCGCTCTCATGAGCGCAAACAATCACGGCGCACAACTCACGCTGGCCTATTTCCCACTGACCTATAGGCTCAAAGTTGGTTCAGGAACTGCTGGACGGGTTATCGAGCATATGCGCGCCCTCGAAGAGGATCGTGGAATCCAAGGAGGTAATAAAATACATGTCCTTTCTTGATCGAGCAAAATCGATAGCTCAACCGGGATATAGCCGATGGCTCGTCCCTCCCGCAGCACTCGCCATTCATTTTTGTATCGGCCAAGTATATTCCTTCAGCGTGTTCAAGGTCCCGCTGACCCAATTGCTTGGAGTGGAGAGGTCGGCGCCAGGCGACTGGAAGCAAACACAAATCGGATGGATTTTTTCTCTTGCCATCGTCATGCTCGGTGTCTCAGCGGCGATATTCGGGAAGTGGCTGGAAGATGCGGGACCTCGGAAGGCGATGTTCGTTGCGGCGGTGTGCTTTGGTCTGGGGTTTCATGTCTCCTACCTTGGCGTAGTGCGGCATCAATTGTGGCTCATTTATCTCGGTTACGGCGTGATCGGCGGCACGGGTCTTGGCCTTGGGTATATCTCGCCCGTTTCAACTCTGATCAAATGGTTTCCTGACCGGCCTGGACTGGCAACAGGCATGGCCATCATGGGATTTGGCGGCGGCGCGATGATTGGGGCGCCGCTGGCCATTAAACTGATGGCTCACTTCCGCACTCGTTCCCACCTAGGCGTTGCCAACACCTTCCTCGTGATGGGCACGCTCTACTTTTTGGTGATGATGTTCGGTGTATTCACCATTCGCGTGCCTCGCGAGGGCTGGAAACCTGACAACTGGACACCTTCAACGAAACCGCAGGCGATGATCACAACGCACAACGTGGACGTAGATACTGCGTTTGGAACCAAGCAATTCTGGTTGCTGTGGATCGTCTTGTGCACCAACGTCACAGCTGGTATCGGCATCCTCGAGCAGGCGTCGCCGATGATTCAGGAACTCTTTAAAGGGATGATCGGTCCGGTTGCGGCCGGAGGGTTTGTGGGCTTGCTCAGCCTGTTCAACATGGCGGGGCGGTTCTCATGGTCTACCGTTTCCGACTTCATCGGCAGGAAGAACACCTACTACATCTTCTTCGTAATGGGCACGGTACTTTACCTTATCCTGCCGCGCACCGGGGCGGATCATCTCGACAGTGTAAGTCTGTTTGTAACCATATCCGTTGTCCTGCTCAGCACGTATGGCGGTGGGTTCGCCACGATTCCGGCCTACCTGCGCGATCTGTTCGGTATACACCATGTCAGCGCGATTCACGGACGCCTGCTGACGGCGTGGTCGGTTGCCGGCGTGCTGGGTCCTGTGCTTGTGAACTACCTACGTGAATATCAACTGGGCCACGGAGTAGACGCCGCAGGTGCTTATCAGACGGTGTTGCATGTGATGGCCGGACTATTGGTTGTGGGATTTGTGGCAAACCTGCTGGTCCGGCCAGTGCCGAAAAAGTATTGGCTTCCGGAAGGGGCCTGATGCGCACGCATCGAAGGGAAAGGGTACGGGAACGATTCGGCCATCGTTAGCCGAAAGGAGCAAATGAAATGGTGGATAGTCTGAAGTCTCGGTTCGTGGTGATCCTTCTTGCGTGGACCTTAGTAGGAATCCCGCTCGGATGGGGCATCTACAACACAGTGGTGAATTCGATGAAGTTGTTTCAAACCCGCTAATGCCGCTTGCCAGCGGATAGTGTTAGCGGAGCGGGTGAGTGCCTAGAGGCGGTCGCACTTCCGTCCCTCGGTGGTGAGCAATGTACTCTGCGCGACGCCCGCCGGAGGTTTCCATGATCAAAGAGATTCTAGAGTGGCCCGTGCTCCGGCAGATTCTGTCGGGCGGCGACGGAACGGGTGTTGAGGCGATGAGCGCTCGAACCCGGAATCTTCGGCCGCGGCACGAGGGCGCAGCCGTTGCTCGCTCGGTCTGCCCGTATTGCGCGGTAGGATGCGGCCAGCTCGTGTATCACAACGATGGAAAATTAGTGTCGATCGAGGGGGACCCGGCTTCTTTCATCTCACGCGGTCGGCTTTGCCCGAAGGGTTCCAACAGCTTTGAGCTGCTTACCCACGCCAAGCGGGAAACTCGCGTCAAGTATCGCAGACCTTACTCTACCAAGTGGGAAGAACTCGATCTTGCGACGGCTATGGACATGATCGCGGATCGTGTCTGGGATACACGCGACCGCAGTTTCGTCGAGGAAAAGGATGGCGAAGTCGTGATGCATACGACGTCCATTGCGCATCTTGGAGGCGCGACGCTCGATAACGAGGAGAACTATCTGATCAAGAAGCTCTTTGCCGCGGGTTTGGGCATAGTCTCGATCAGTAATCAAGCCCGTATATGACACAGCTCGACGGTGCCCGGTCTGGGCACTTCCTTTGGGAGAGGTGGTGCGACAACCGCGCCGGGCGACTTAGTGAATTCTGACGCGATTCTGATCATGGGATCGAACATGGCGGAAAACCACCCGGTTGGATTCCAGTGGGTGATAGAGGCGCGTGAGCGAGGAGCGAAGGTCATTCACGTCGATCCACGGTTCAGCCGGACTTCGGCGATGGCGAATATCTGGGCCCCCCTGCGCGCCGGTTCCGACCTGCTGTTTCTTGGTGGACTGATTCGCTACGTTCTCGAAAACAAAAAAGAGTTTCGCGAGTATGTGATTCACTACACTAATGCGGCTTCGATCCTGCCGGAAGATTTCAAAGGCGCCGAGGATCTGGGGGGTGTGTTTTCCGGCTGGGATGCCAAGAATCGGAAGTACGATTCAAAGACCTGGCTCTACGACGGGTGTGTGGAGCATCACAAACAGGCGGGGCGGGATGCCGCGGCAGATTGCGGCCACAGCAAAGAAGGTTCAGGAACCACAGTCGATCTGCGCGACTGCGCGCGCGACCTGACACTCAGCCACGCCCGCTCGGTGTATCAGGTCCTCAAGAGACATTTCGCACGCTACACTCCTGAGCTGGTTGAGCGCTTTTGCGGCATTTCAAAGGATCGTTTCCTCAACATTGCGGAGACCTTTTGCTCGGCATCGGGACCGGAGAAGACCGGCGCGATTTGCTATGCGTTAGGTTGGACGCAGCATTCGAAGGGACCGCAGATCATCCGGGCGGCCGCGATCCTTCAGCTTCTACTCGGAAACATGGGTCGGCCCGGCGGCGGAATCCTCGCGCTGCGCGGCCACGCCTCGATTCAAGGCTCAACCGACATCCCGACCCTGTATGACATTCTCCCCGGCTATCTGCCGATGCCCAATCTGGGCCTCGATTCACGCAACCTGGGTGATTACATTGCCAAGCATCGGGAGCATAGCGGCTGGTGGTGGAACTTCGACAAATATATTGTCAGTTTGCTGAAGGCCTATTACGGTGAGGCCGCCACCCGCGAAAACAGTTGGGGATTTGATTGGCTTCCGCGAGTTACCGGCGACCATTCTCACCAGGGCTATTTTCTCGAAATGCTGGATGGCAAGGTCGAGGGTCTCTTTGTCATGGGACAAAACCCTGCTGTCGCCGGCCCCAATTCGCGATTGGAACGTAAAGCGCTGTCCAAACTCAAATGGCTTGTAGTGCGCGATTTGGTCGAAGTTGAAACCGCATCGTTCTGGTATGACTCGCCCGAGGTCGAACGTGGCGAACTCAGACCAGAGGAAATCGCCACAGAGGTGTTCTTTCTGCCCGCCGCCGGCCACGCTGAGAAAAATGGATGCTTCACCAACACCCAGCGTCTGCTGCAGTGGCACCAAAAGGCCGTCGACCCGCCAGGAGATGCTCGTAGTGAGCCGTGGTTTGTGTATCACTTGGGATGCCGGCTTAAAGAAAGAGCCCAGAAAGATCCGCGGCGCCGCAATTCCGGGCTGTTGGGCTTGACCTGGCAGTACTCCCTCGAAGGAAACCATCAAGAGCCGGTGGTGGAAGAGATTCTTCAGGAGATCAATGGTTACACGGTGGCCGATAGAAAGCTCCTCGGTGGATTCGGTGAACTGATGGCCGATGGATCCACGGCTTGTGGATGCTGGATCTACTCCGGTGTACTCCCTCGTCCGGGTGAAAACCGCGCCAACCAGCGCAATTCCCAGGACTATTTGGGACATGGATGGGGTTTCGCTTGGCCGTCGGACCGCCGAATCCTTTATAACCGCGCTTCGGCGGATCCGAATGGACGGCCCTGGAGTGAACGAAAAAAATTGGTCTGGTGGGATGAGCAGAAAAAGGAATGGACGGGCCTCGATGTTCCGGACTTTACGAGAACGAAAGCTCCCGCCTATCGGCCTGATAAAGCAGCCGTCGGCGACGACGCTTTGGCAGGCGATAAACCGTTCATCATGCATCCGGATGGGCTCGGCTGGATCTTCGTCCCGAGTGGATTGGCCGATGGCCCCCTGCCGACCCATTATGAATCGCTTGAGTCTCCGGTCGGAAATCCACTGTATCCGCAACAACAGAGCAATCCGGCTGCGCGGAGACAAGTGGGTCCTCAAAACCAATACGCCAATTCCCCCGATGATCGGTTTCCCTACATCATGAGCACGTATCGCCTGACTGAGCATCACACCTCGGGAGCGATGTCGCGTATGCTTCCGCACCTTGCGGAACTTCAGCCGGAATTCTTCTGCGAAATATCTCGTGAGCTGGCCGCGGAACATGGCGTGGAAAACGGCAGTTGGGTCACACTCACAACGCCGCGTGGAATCATTGAGGCCAAGGCACTGGTGACTTCACGGATTCAGCCGCTCTTGATTGATGGAAAGACGGTTCACCAGATCGGCGTCCCCTATCACTGGGGCTATCGCGGACTGGTCAAAGGCGACTCGGCCAACGATCTCGTCGCTATCTCCGAAGAGCCCAATGTCCGGATTATGGAAGCCAAAGGAATTCTTTGTAGCCTGTCGCCCGGCCGCCGCCGGCAGGGCAGAGCGGCGCTCGAGCAGTGGCGAGCGCAGGTAGGAGGAAGCGATGACCGTTAGCGCCTTTCTGACCGATGCAACCATCTGTATCGGCTGCAAAGCCTGCGAGATCGCTTGCAAAGAATGGAACGAGCTACCCGACGATGGCTTCGCCTGGTCTGGCCTATCTTATGACAATACGAAGGCCCTGGGTGCTTCGACGTGGCGTCACGTGCTCTTTCTCGAACAACCCAAGTCCATGGGTTCGCAACTGACGACCAGCGAAGAGCCGTTTCGTTGGCAGTTTCTCTCCGACGTATGCAAGCACTGCGCGAATGCCGGATGTCTGGAAGCGTGTCCCACAGGCTCGATCCTCCGGACCGAACTGGGGACTGTGTTTGTCCAGCCCGACATCTGTAACGGTTGCGGGTATTGTGTGGTCTCGTGTCCCTTCGGAGTGATCGACAAACGGCCGGTGGACGGTCGCGCGTTCAAATGTACGTTCTGCTATGACCGCCAAAAAGCCGGCCTGGTTCCTGCCTGCGCTAAAGCTTGCCCGACACAATCGATCCAGTTCGGCGATCTCGATGAGCTTCGGAATCGCGCCAAGGATCGCGTTGCGAAGCTGCACGAGCGCGGTTACGAAGATGCAAGAATCTATGACCCGCAAGAAACCAGCGTGGCAGGGATTCATGCTTTCTTTGTGATCTTGGGGCGACCGGAAACTTACAATCTGCCCCCCACACCCGAAGTGCCAACCGTGTATTTGAAGGGCGCCTGGGCTTCTGCCTTTTTCTCCGCCGCGATCATTGCCACAATCGTTTGTGCGGCGTTTGCTTTTTGATCGACCAAGGTTTTTCAAACTGCTGCCACCTGTTAGTGAGAGACAAAACATGAAATCAGCTGCAAGCCGCAAAGCGACCGAAGCGAGGCTTGAGGAAATTCGGGAAGTGGCCGCCAAGACCGCAGAGGTGCCTGATGGGCTCAAGACCAGCGTGCGAAGCCGGCAAAGCTTGGAACAAGGAAGCTACTACGGCCTGCCGGCATTGAAGGCTCCCGTTTGGACCTGGGAAGTTCCGCTCTATTTCTTTGTGGGCGGCGCTGCCGGCATGGCCAGCTGTATTGCATTCGTTGCGCAACTGTTCCATGCAAACCCTGCGCTGGTCCGCCTGTCGCTTTGGACTGCGCTTGTAGGGGCCGCAATTTGTCCCCTTCTCCTCATTTCCGATCTCGGCAGGCCAGGGCGCTTCCTGAACATGTTGCGCGTCTTCAAGATTCGCTCCGCCATGTCGATGGGTGCCTGGATTCTCGTGGCCTTTTCGAATTGCGTGTTCCTCGCGGTGCTCTCCTTCGAACTGCACTGGCGCGGTCTCGTCATCCCGCTTTCATCGTGGCTGCTTTGGCTCGCGGAAGCGGGGGCTGCGCTGACCGGTTTGCTCCTCGCGAGCTATACAGGTGTACTAATCGGGGCCACTGCGATTCCGGTGTGGTCAGTGAATCGAAAATTGCTGCCGCCACACTTTCTAACGTCTGGCTTGGGCAGCGCGGCAGGGATTCTTGAGCTTGCGGGTTTCTTGATTCCCGCAACGCAGTTTCTGGGGTTCTTCGCTTCCGGCGCCGAAACGATGATCGAGCTTATGCTATTCGCACGCAACCGCTCTCCCGATGCGCCCTTGCATCACGGCCGATCGGGCCGAGCCCTTCTAATTGCCGGGCTAATGGAAGGGCCCGTCGCTCTCTTGCTGCGGGCTCTGGGCGGCGCGACTACGGAAGGCCGCTTTGCCGCTGCCGCATGTTTCCTCGTTGGGGCTCTGCTGATCCGCTACGCATGGATCTGGGCTGGCCGCAGTTCTGTCGACAATCCTCGTACGCTATTTGAACTCCGCAAGGCCTCATCAACATTGGAGTGATGTCCTTGGTGCTCACGTCCTACCGACTTGGAACGAAGATCTGGTGCACTGCCAAAGTCAGTACCACTCTGGCGAAGCTATCCTGCGGTATCGGTTGCGTGTGAGATAAACGCATCGAGAGTACCCCGAACACATCAAGAACATTCTAAGCCACATCCTCAGCAGCCATTTTCGCAAGTGGCACGGTATGCTCACTCGTCTACGCTATCCTGACTTTGCCTCGACTCGCGCTACCCGAGAACGACCGTCTCATTCATTATCATCGGATTACCTGCCATTTCATCAATGGATGCCATCGAAGTCGGGCGACTGCAAAACGAAGGTCACCCTTCGCTCCTGATTTATGCGGACGGTTTCCGCGACCGCTGACGGCTTGACTCAAATTTCTGCCCGGATCGAAGAACTGTCCGATTTTCTGGCAGATTGTGAAGCGCGGCGAAATTCGTCCCCGCGCCTCGGAGATCGAGCGGTAGCATTGATCGTCAAGCGAACGCTCGGACATGCCGGTTTCTCACCCGAAGAATCCTGCGATCATTCCTTGCGCGCGGGTCTCGCTGCCTTGGCCGTCGAGCGGGGCCAGCATGAGGGCAACATCATGCCGCAAGCCCAGCACAAGGAAACGTGAAGATGCTCAGGAGGCTCTATATTCGCAAAGGGTCTCTTTTTCGAGGAATGTGGTTGATTCTTTGAGGTTTTGAGGTTCTCGCGAATTCTGGAGGAATCAGATGACTGCCTCGGATGCTTTTCCTCACTGCCAGTCTGGTTGATAGAACGATCTCCATAGACCGCTTGTTACGGCACCTGACGAGTGTGCGGCGTCGAGCCTAAGGGGGCTTTTCCTTGTGAGAATCCCGAAATTTCCTCTTTAAAGGAATTCCTGGGCAGTTAAACAACGTCACTTTGCACTCGGAAAGCGAAAACCAAAGGCTGGCCTCCTGCCCGGCGGAACTATAATGCGAAGTTTCGGGTTTAATGGCACCAGCAGCAAAATAAATCCCTGGAGAAGATTCTCTTTGAAAAAGCCACTGACGTTTTCCGTCTTGATGTTATCCGTATTGTTTACTATGGCCGCCGAGGCCCAGGAATTTCTTGGCGCAGTCGGTTTTAGCGGAATTAAAGCCCCAGGCGAATCGACCAACCCTGCAACCGGCAATACTTTTCCTTCGCTGAGCGGAGGCGCCTATCCGAGCGTCAGCGGCATGTTCATTTCGAACCATCATCACATCGGCCTCGGCCTTCAGGTCGCCGTGCGAGCGCAAGAGTCACTTTACACGGAGAGTAGTTTGACCGGTGTGTTCCAGGCAAACTTGCGTCCCATCGTGTATAACTTCGACGCAGTTTATGGGCGCAGATTTGGCAAGAAGTTTGGTGCAGATGCGATGGCCGGCCTCGGCGGGCTATACCTGAGTTTCTCCACTCCTTTCTACACTTGCGGACTCGCGCCCTGCACCAACTACACTAGCACCAACCACCTCGGGGGACACTTCGGGGCCGACATTCGCTACTACGTTTGGCGGAAAGTGTTCATTCGGCCGGAGATTCATTATTACTTGATCCGCAATAACGTCGAATTCAACGGCGCCAACTTCGCGCGATTCGCAGCTTCGGTCGGGTATTCGTTCGTGCCAGGTTCTTAGTGGACTTCAGATGCGTGCTCTCGTCTGCAGAAGTGGCAGATCACGTCCAACCTGGATGTTGAAATTCGCAGCTACCCATCCGCCACGGCATTCAGGAAAAGATCGCGGTTGGATGATCTCCTCCTTGCCGCGACCGGAGTGATCCGGCAATTGCGTTCCGCTTGCATGAATGCGACAATTGGGCGACTTAAAGGAGGCCCCGGTGTCACTCTCGCGTTTTCTTGTTGTGCTGCCTTTGACAGGCTGGTTGGTTGGGATGGCCGTGCTTCCCGTGGCGGCTCAACGGGGACCCGCCAATGCGCCGCAGGCCGCCACTCCGGCCAACGCCGAGCGGCCGGCGACCCCAGTCCCGCCGGAAAAGAGTTCGGTCACTTCGCACGAAATGAAGGTCGGCGGCAAAACCATCCGCTACACGGCAACGGCAGGGAATCTGCTCATCCAGAATGAGGAAGAACAAGCTGATGCCAGCGTCTTCTACGTGGCGTACACACTCGATGGAGTTGCCGATTCGCGGTCGCGCCCGCTCACGTTCCTCTACAACGGCGGGCCGGGGTCGGCCAGCATGTGGTTGCACATGGGATCTGTCGGGCCGGTGCGGGTTCTGACCTCCAGCCCCGAAGCGAGCGGTCCTGGCCCGTATCAGGTCGCGCCCAACGAATATACGTTGCTCGATCAATCCGACCTGGTGTTCGTGGACGCGGTAGGCACGGGCTATTCGCGGCCGGTCGGTAAAGGCGTGATCCGCGACTTCGCCGGAACTGACCAGGACGTGCGCGCATTCCAGAAGTTCATTTACCGGTATGTGAGTGTGAACCACCGCTGGAATTCACCCAAGTTTCTGTTCGGCGAGTCCTATGGCACAACCCGCTCCGCGGTGCTCGCGGACGCGCTCGAAAACGGCGGAATGCCGCTGAACGGCGTGATCCTGATGTCGTCGATCCTCAATTACTACAGTCACGCGCCGGGGCTGGACGAACAGTTTATCGGGTACCTGCCTTCGTATGCCGCGATTGCTTGGCATTTTGAGAAGGTGCCTCACAAAGGCAACGACGAGAAGGCATTCCTGGACGAAGTGCGCGCCTACGCCCGCGGCCCTTATGCGGAAGCACTGGCTCAAGGGGACAATCTGCCCGCGGCGCAGGTAGAGGCAGTGGCCACCAAGCTCGCGAGCTACACGGGCCTCACCACAGCGTACATTAAGGAAGCCAATCTGCGCATCAGCCCGACGCGGTTTCGTAAGGAACTGCTGCGCGATCAGCGTGTTATTCTAGGGCGCTACGATGCGCGCTTCGAAGGCACTGACATCGATGCCGCGGGAGAGACGCCGGGCTACGATCCCTCGAGCTCGGGAATCGAAGGCGCGTTCATAAGTGCATTGCACGATTATCTCGACGGCGAATTGAAATACACCACAGAGGAGACCTATCTGCCGAGCGGGCCGGGGGTCAACCGGGACTGGGATCACACCCACCGACTCGGGGCAATGCCGGCGGGCGAAGGGCAGGGGCAAGGACAACCGATGCGCGAGGCCTATGTCGCCGGCGACTTGGCCGACGCCATACGCAAGAATCCTCGCTTGCGGGTCTTTTCCGTCAACGGGTTGTTCGACCTGGCTACGCCGTTCTTTATGACCGAGTACGACCTGTCCCACATCGAACTGGAGCCGAAGCTGCGGAGCAATATCGAGTTTGCCTACTATCCTTCGGGCCACATGATTTACCTCAACGTAGACGCGTTGAGGCAGTTGCGCAGCGACTTGCGTGCCCTTTATGGACGGGCAGCGGGTGGGGCGGCGTCAACCAGCGCGGGGAGGTAATCACCTTTTTCGTTGTGGTCGCTTCGATTTCGGCTTTTACGCGCCCGCGGTAGTGCATTTGCCTATCGACGAGTGGGGTCCAGCGGCGGCAAGCGTGCGAGATTTTAAGGTAAGGAGGTTTCGGCCCCCTTACAAAAAAAGTTGCCGAAGCCAGTCTTTACGACGGCTGCCGATAGACGCTCGTGTCTCCCAGGGGAAGCAGCATAATTTCTATAGTTCGTTGCTGCGTTTCCAAGAATAGGTGTCCTGCTGCTTATCTTTCCCTCCAGCTATCCGGCTCCAAACGCAAAAGCATAGGCGATTACGAACCGCAATATGTTCCCCGCCTGTAGTCGAGCTTAGGGTACCAGTTCGTTCCACGGCCTTCGGGAGTCAGGTCCAACATCAGCCAGAGCGGATCGAGATCTGGAGCCCCACGCGGGTCCTGTCCAGGGTCGGCCATTGCGCCGCTCATCTCGGCCGTGTAGAAGTGGAAGACTACGCCATCTCGTCGAGTGAATACGCTGAAACCCGGCACATCTGCATCATCCCCGTTAACATAGGTTCTCGTGTAACCGCTACTCTGATCGGATAGGAACAGCAGATTAGCGAAACCACGATGACGTTTGTACTCTATAAGCCTCTCGATTGGCGACCGAGCCGTAACGGCTGTGGCAACACGATCAACTAAGTTTACGGCGATCCCGTTCCACGCACTCAGGAATGACGTACAACTGGGGCACGGTTCCTTGCGTTGAGGTCCGTACATCATGCTGTACACCATCAGCGTTTGCTTATCGCCGAACAGATCCGAGAACAATCTAGGCCCCGTCTCCGAGACAAACTCGAAGTTCTCAGCGATCTCGCCGCCGAGAGGTAAGGCACGCCGTTGAGCGGCCACGCGCTCGATTGGACGGCGCAAGTCAATCTCCTCAGCAAGAAGCGCGTTCCGGGCCGCTCGGTACTCGCGGGTCTCATTGGGATAATGGGCTTGATTGGTAGCGGCCAATTGCGTCGATTGGACGAGACTCTTAGGCGACATGAAACGCTCCGCATGATTTGGGATGTCTTTTCGATGCCATCGGCCGGGCTGCGGCGCGATTTCTTTAAAGGCCACCCGAACACGTTAAACTCTCCAAATGGGCCGGGCTTGTGCGACAATCGCGGACACTCTTGAAACAAACTCTTCAATGGCGGGGCAATTCTTGTTCGGGCCTGAATCTCGATGTACTTCTTCTTCCGTTGGAGCTGGCCTTTCACCACATGATGATCGCGCCGCTGGGCACGGCGATGCCTAAGACCCTGTAAGTCCACTACAGCGCTTACATAGGGACGGCTGGTTGTTGTAGTTCACCGGGGTGTACACACATCTAACGAGTCGTCGGGCGGATTAACGGCCAAAGTAGTCTTGTTTGTATTTTTGTCTGACAGTGCCGCCGTTGTTGTAGGCGACAAGTGCTCTCCATCATACTGACCCCTCCTACCATCTGTTCAATGCGTCTCTGTGCTCAACCGCGCGAGCTCACGCGTAAACAGCGGATTACCGGGAAACTCATCACGAAGCTGGGTTAGGAGTTGTCGCGCCCGAGCCGGATTCTTTTCCCGTACTTCAGCCATAGCCAGCAGGATCCGAGCATAAGGA
>Ga0123355_10011599_pt1 | contig 13595 bp, 6 predicted proteins | sample TergutEmb28metaG_3_FD_89872 | JGI IMG/M metagenome (GOLD analysis project Ga0123355, IMG submission 89872) | Embiratermes neotenicus P1 segment gut microbial communities from Petit-Saut dam, French Guiana - Emb289 P1 | ecosystem: Host-associated > Arthropoda: Insects > Digestive system > Gut ...
AAACATGGTAAAATGAAGATAGGAATGACTGGCTGAAATTTTGTTAGTAAAACGTTAATTTGATTGCCTTTGCTGCGATTAATGAAGGAAATTCTGCTTCTAAGCTAAAGTAATTGCCCAAGTATCTCCTGTTTTGTGTATGGTATCAGCTTCATTTCTTAGAACTCAAGATTAACAATATTAGGAGGGAGAAGAACTTGCCTTGTAGACCTGCCGCCGGTTGCCAGAGTATTTTTATACACTTGGTAATGCGCCAGGCGACATGTCGTGGGATTGCATTGAGAATCTTGGCCAGAAAGGTGCTGACCTCATGAAACAGTTCACATTTTATTATCACTTTTGTCTATGATTTTTCTCTCATCCTTTCTCTTTGCCTTATGTTATCTTCATTAATAACATTTCGTCCTGTAATTTTACACATGACAAGAAATTATAGCAAATTTTTACAAATAAACTGGGATTAATAATATTTTTGAAAACATCAACAATCTACAGCACTAAATAGTATATTTATTATTTAAAATTAATTAGTATATTCTCTTATAGTGTACGTTGTTGGAAGTTTTATATTGTTATACTTTCCTACACGTCACAATTTATAATAAATGTAATAATATTCGTTGAATATACGAGTAGATCTCATGGACAGCTGTAAGTCTGATAAAGTCAGTGTTAGATATAAGCATGTTCGTGTTTGGCGGTGAATATGGAACAATTAGGATTTTGTGACATTACGTTATCGAGATATTTTCAAACCTAACGTATCGTGACACGTTGCCTTCATTAGTATTTACGCTACCTTTAACACACTTCTTAGATACGAAGGAAATGAAACACACGTAAGGTATGTAAATGATGGAGACGAATAGACATTATTGATATAGGTACATAGTTTCGAAGTAAAAGAAAATACTTTTCATTTTCCATGACCGTTACTCTCTCCAGTTTGCATTTTCACAGTCTGTTTCTCTAACAGTCCAGTCATTTAAATATTTTCCCCCCGTTCATTTAACGTCTATGTTTGTAAAGCAGTTTCTGCCTCCGTCTTTATCCAATCCGGTCTGCATTTTCATTTCTTTTATATCCATTCCTGTTCCATACTTGTTGGAATTTTGTGATCTTTTCCGATTACCTGTGAACCGGTCCAAATATTCCTGTACCTTGAAGTTATTTTTGTTAGAAAAGCTCTTTATTTGCTTCAGACGTTTAGACAACCTTTGAGTATATACTGTAGCACGATGCGACGTTTTCGACGTATTGAATCATCTACTGAAATAAACGTGAAATCTCCTCCGTATTGGTCTGCAATATCGAAGTGTTTTCTGCCCTTCAGAGCAACAAATTGAAATCCCTTTGTGATTGATTTATAATATTGGTAGTGGCAGAGAAAATATCTTACTACATCTATCACCGATGCTTCTACGTTTCATTGAATCATGATAATACGATCTATCTCTGGAAAGAATTTTCAATTAGATTTTGAGGGCAAAATACAATCGATGTTCCTGTGTGATTGCTTGAATCCAGTGCAATGCCTTTCCCGGCTGCCATATTACTAAATCAATCCAAATTCAAGTGGGATGTACTGAATTTTCAGTAATTACGCCTCCACACCGTGAAATGTGGTCGTAACTCAACAATGCGATCACGTTTTTGAATGTAGTGTGTTGTAAATAACGTAGAACTGACGTTCCAGACATTGGTAAAGGCTATTGTTTGAACGAGTGCTTTAGCTTTTTACACAAATACACCAGGGCTGAAGTCGTTTGAGTATAATTTCTAAGGCTGCATTTACACGTGATAGTAAACTGTTGCCAGTCCTGTTGAAACTGTCTAGCAAATATGCTTCGACGGGAGATTAATTCCTGGCTCGCCGGCTCACAGCGAGTTCTGTTAGAGCGGCAGATTGCTGAAAATTCCCACACTACGAACTTTTCGTTTACACGTGCGAGTAGACATCTGCTAGTTCTGAGAGCAAGAACATAGATGGTCCAGTCGGCTGTTTTTTAACACGCTGGAGTGAACGGAGAAAGTTCGGTACCCTTCATTCACCAGATATGGCGGTCTTGTATGTTGCTTCAATTACTCATGAGAGAACAAGACAGGCAATCTACGCATAACGTAGCACTGAGGCGTGTTCGTTGCAGTAGAAAAGCAATAAGTAAACACATTCCGAGTGTTTTGTAGCCTTATGTATCCAGTATGCAATGCGCATGCGCCATATTGTCACCTGTGGCCTGTCCGGCTATACATTATTTTTCCACATTATGTCATAAACGACACGATTTTCGAAAAGAAAGTTATTGAACATAAAATTGTGCTTCGATTATCCCTACAACTTAAAACATTGCTCATTCTAAGAAGAACTGAGCGACATATGATAAAAAATGTTGACTGGTCTTCATGCAAAATGGCCATTATTCTTTTGCGATTTTAATTAATCTTGAATTTTCTCGACAGATTTACGAAAAATATTCAAATATAAACTTTCATGAGAACCCGCCTAGTGGAAGCCGAGTTGCTCCATGCGGACAGACGGACAGACATGATAAAGTTGAAAGTCGCTTTTCACAATTTTGCGAAAGAAACTAAAAAATGAAATAGAAAATGTTGGGTTAAAGTTAAAGTTAAAGTTAACTGTATTGCATGTATATGTTATATACGTAGATCGTATTAATAAATAATTTTAAATTATATAAATATTTGGTATGCACGTTTCAGGTCCTATGAATTCCAACAAGTATAATTAGCTGTAACTAATTATTTAATTGTAATTTATTTAACGACGCTGTCAGTATCTAGAATGTATACTGTAATATGAGTGGATGGCAATGAAAATTAGTTTCATAGGATGTAGAATGTTACGATAGGCCTACGAGCCTAGAATTTGCCTGGAGGTAATGAAGAAGAACACGATAAGAAGGTAGTAGTGTTCCTTCGGAGTTTCGAACGGAGAACTTCTCAAATACAAGTCATATTCCTTAGTGTTACGTCAGAATTGCTTGAAAAGACCGTTTGCAGGTTCACACAAACATAATACATGCAGTTTGCTTGACAAGACAGGCTGTAAGTTCACAAACTTAGTGCATATAATTTACGAATCACTGGTCTATGTCACATAAAGAAGGTACTTTTAGAGTTTATTAATGCGACACGTGCAGCCGAATACAACAATGATTCCGAAGTTTTGATTTTCTCCCTGCACTTTAGTCGAAGTAGTGCTTAATGCCTCGTCCATTGAAAACCAACACACGTTCTTCTTTTTTCATGATCTTTGTATTGCGTGTTCTTTTTTCCCAAATTTCCGGCCATGCCTTGTATAAATTTATTAACTTCGTCCTTTCTTCCTTTGTTGATGTGTTTCTCATCACTATGTCTGCAGTTCCTCTCAGGCTACTCGCAACTGTACCGATTTTCTGATCTAGTTGAGAATGAAGTTGAGAAGAAGCATGGTTTGCTCTACCCTGAGACAGTACGTGCTCTCGAGCCAGTTGCCCGGGAGGTTGCCATGACCTCCGAGGGTCGGCTGTTGCAGGCTGTTACACGTGAGAAAGTGCATCTCTAGAGCATCTGATGGAGACGCTCTTTAGTTTAACACTGACATGTCACCCCACTTTAAGTAATGAAATTTTTCATATTGGGATGAAATCTGCCATTATAACAAACAAATGTGCAATACGCTTGCAGCTCTTGGCTTTTGGTGGATACATAATTAAACTGGCGAGAGGTCAAAACTATATACTGAATGAATAACGGCTATTAACATTCACATACATCATACATATCTTTTACTTATCAACAAACCCGTGAAAGGAAGGATGATTTATTTTATGTAGAGTGTATAAAATGTTTTCACGGCAATTTTTTTTTATAATAAAAGTATAATATTGTATTTTACTAGTGTATCCGGCAGAAAGATTTCAAAACGTACATGAGAACATGATAGGTCGATAGCAAGAGACTGACAATGATATATTTCTTGCTGTCTTTCTTTCTTTCTTTCTTTTTCTTACCTATTTCCACCTACTCATTGTAGGCGTAGAGGGTTCTTGATGCACCTTATCACACTTAGTAATACACACAATTGGTAGGACTTCTCTAGACGTGGGATAAGCTCGTCGCAGAGACCTAGGACTCACAACGCACAACACTCACAAGAGACATCCATGCTCCTAGCGGCATTCGAACCCACAGTCCCAGCAAGTGAGCGGCCGCAGACCTACACCTTAGGCCGCGTGGGAACTGGCACCGACTGGAAACGGTTTTTACTAAACGAATTTCCAAAGCAGTTTTAGTCTTTATTTGCCCTTCTTATAAACGAGTCTGATGTCTGTAAGTACTGTATAAGAAATTACATCTATATTGCTTTATGGCTGCGTGCAACGTTTGTAAGGCAGATTTTCTCTCAAATTAATACAAGCGAAAAAAGGTAAAAAATGTATACTCTTGTTTCTTAATTAATATTTGAATTAAAATAATAAATTTCCTTGTGAGAGTACTTCCTGTACGTGCCGTACAACACAGTTCAACAAAATCTGTCAGATGTCTCTACAGACTGGCATAGAAATTTGTTAAGACACTGCGGTAAAATTTACCTGAAACTGAGCCAATGTAAACCACAGCTGAAATGATTCAGGCAAGATTAGTTTATGAGCACCGCACAATTCTGTGTTTTGTCGAAGTTAGTCATGTATGTTGGTCGAAATTAAACGTAGATAGAAAACCGGACATAAATCTGATGAAATATTTTAACTTTTATTTTTTAAGGCCACCAAAATGGCTACTGTAAAGCATTTCATTTTCACTGCTCCCCTGACTCTGCTGTATTTAAAGCTTCTGTCCTGCCTTTAACCTGAACAAGTTATTGCTTCAACTCATATGGATATTTTCAAAACTTTTAAGTTTATTCCATCAAGGAAAGTTTGCCTTTTAGGGTCTGACCATGCAAAGTGCATTTCAAAGATGTTTTTGTTATAAATTTTCAATAAGGGAGCGCATTTTGTAGCGTAAGAGATATAATTCTGCGAAGATATACGGAACTGTGGTATCCTGCATGATCACATCGCACATTCTGGTAGCTGGTTACCAACATTTCGGAACTACAAATTATATCTGCCTTATGGGTCGATATGGAGACAGCATTTTCCTCCGAAATGTTGGTACCACCCTACCCGACTACACAAAATATGAATTTATGTTCTGTTGACCGTGCATCCCTGTATAATCTTGTAAATAATGCCAACTTGGTGCACAATTTTTCTTATTATATTTATTTCTTTTCTCTACATGTTTCGAGCGACTAGGTACCCATCATCAGGAGAAACAAATGTATTTATGTGACTGTCTGGTATGCAGGGTGGAATTCAATCCTGTATACCAGACAGTCATCCGTACAGAATAACAAGTAACAAGTGTCGCATAAATACAGTTGTTTCTCCTGATGATGGGAACGTGGTCGCCCGAAACATGTAGAGAAAAGAAATAAACATACTAAGAAAAACTGTACACCAAATTGGCTTTATTTACAACAAAAATATGAATTTATCTGCAAGATGCAGGCCTACCAACTGTCTTCGCCGTATAAATGCGGCAACTTCTCCGACGAACGAGTACAGTGTGTAGTCTAATCACTCAGGCACGCAACGTCCAAGGAGCAGTCGGAGGCATGCGAAAGGTTTCATGTTTTAAGTTCTATGAAAGTGTAGCTGCCTTCTTATTGATTTTGTTGGAGTGAGTTATAGTGCGTTAAGAACTGAACACGCGTAGTGCAAAATTATCCCTACAATTGTCTAATGTAGGTAATTGTTTGCCTGGTTTGAGTGATAAAAAATTTTCACCCAAGAAAAAAGGTAAGATGGTATATGTGAAAAAGTACACAATGAAGAGCTTTATAATGTGTATTTTTCGTCTAAATGGGGCTGTGAACCAATAATAATGTTTTAACTTATACGTGTACTTTGGAGTGCGGGAAACTAAAAAAAAAATTCAGTAGAAAAGACTGAACGGATTGAACTGCAGGGGAGAATAGGTACATAAAGTAAAAATGTTCCTTAAATATATAGTGTTAGACAGTGGACTTAAATAAATTGACACACTGGGGGAATTACCAAAGACCGTTATTAACATTCTCACTTTTCAAAGGAGACCCTGCATCATATTATTCTATTTAGTCAACTGACTGACGTATTTTATTGTCTTCCTCAGACGACTGTTCGCATAACACTTCAAATCAAACCAATGCCACTGATCTCATATTACATTGTTTCCCTTCTTCAGAATACTGCAAGCGAAATACCTGTTTCTGTCATTCCGTCTGTCCGTCCCTTGATACGGTTTCGGCTATCAGTATTTTACCGATAATTAATTAATTAGTATTCTTCACGCATGGTTAATACAATTCCTGCAGAGGTTACTCGACCCACGACGGCACATTTCACCCTCATGTCCCCAGCACCTACATGGCGACTATGAAAAGTTGTGGGCGAGTACAACATTATTGCGTCATTAGTTCAGAATTTCAAATTTTTGTGATGACAAATCTCTGTAACTATCCATTCTTTTCTTCAATGTGGCATTCGTGTTGAGGGAAATAAAATTATCATTTCGATGGTCAAATGCTGTGCGTAGTTATCGTTACCTGGCGAATCGTTATAACGGAGAGGCGTGTCAAATTTGTGTGGTGGCATATTGCCACGTGTGCTGATTAGTCTCGTTATAGACTGCGTGACTTCAGACTCCCGCTGAGAAGTGGATGGATCTGCGCGCTTCTGGGATATTACGCAGCTTATAGTGGTAATTCCTTGCCGACGTTTCGGGACAAACTATAGATCCCATCTTCAAGGGTCAGGAATTCTTGAATTCTTGACCCTTTAAGATGGTACCGATAGGTTGTCTCGAGATGTCGGTAAGGAATTACCACTACACGCTGCGTAGTTTCCCAGAAGAGTATAGATATGATTATTGGTGTGTATTCTAATCCTTTCTGTTTCTCGGAAGACGATGGATGTGCAACTTTCTGTGTTTATTGTCTCCTCTTTGCTGTGACAGGGTTTCAGTTTTAGGGTACCCCGTGTACAATTAATGATGAATGAACTAGTGCTGGTTTTTTCTTCTTCTCAGTTCTTCGGATTTGCCCTGCCAGTTGCTATTGCGCTAATGTTCCTGGCCCATCTATCATCCACATTTTAAAGGGTTGATAAAACGTACTCCTTTGAGGTCACAGCATCAAGGAGTTCTGCAGTGTTGTTGTTTGTTAGATTATTTGTTTGTTTTTTCGTTCGTTTGTGTTGTTTTTATACTAATGCAGCTCTTGCCGCCGCCTTCTTCGTCACTGGGATTTGACGGACGTCACCACTCTTGTTCGTACCCGTGTAAACAGCCATGAATAAACACACTACAGTACCATTACTGCGACTTAGCTTTGATAATTTTACTTTAGTAACTGGGCTGCGACAGTGATTATAGTGGCGGAATGATGATGATAATGATGATGATGACGAAGATAATGATGATGGTGTGATTTTTCAAGCTTGTAGTTGGTTATGATTTTTTAAATTGCCGAATAGGGCTTGAAATTTGTTAACACTGGTAAATTATTGTTATTATTATTATTGTCATCGTCATAATCATCATAACTATTATTATCTGCAAGTGTTTAACCTCCAAGTTGTTATATCATTAAAATTACGACCGTGTTTGTCGAACCCTTCGTGGTGTGCCCACGTCCTGGATCAATACGATGTGCACAATACCGGGGATTCCCATCAGGATGTCTGTCTACAATCGGTCTCGGGGAGGAGAAGGGTGATGTGTAACTAAGCCATTCTTTGCGTTCTCTTCCTCCTTCTTCTCCCCCACTGCCACCCGCTTCCCTGAAGGAACTACGCTAAATTCCTCCATTTCTACCGCAGCTGCCGTCACGCCTTGGCACGGCACATTTCTCTCACGCCGAGATCGGACGAGAGCGGAAATTAGTTTCATTAGTAACTTTAATGTTATAAACCGGTCAGTGATAAGTAATTGAGAAGTTGCTTTCTGAATTTTAAAATTTTGTAGTGTATTGCAGCAGTGCGGTCGCAACGACGCCCTGGAAGTGTTTCTGTAACTTCTCTCCTTTATTCCCTCAGTTTTTAATGTCTTCTTAGATTTCTCGAATTCTATTTCCTTTCTACCTTTCCTTCCTTCCGCCTTTTTTATCTTTGTTTTTTACACATTTTAGGTAATATATCAACGAATGGAAGGTTCGTTGTTAGCAGTGAAATGGGTAAGATGTGGAAGAAAGTCTACGTGACCTGTTTCAAGATGTTGTCTGAAAAACTATCCTCAGTAATTGAGTGCTATAGTCTGCTGGCCGAAATTCTCATTCGAAATGTCAAGAATTCGAAGAGTGCTGATCGGCATATCGCGACTTTCTGTTCGCATACTCTTTTTTGCATAAAAACTCGATTTTGCTTCTCTGACAGGGTCAGATACATAAGGTTGTACATAGTCTCTCACAGTAGTCCGAATTGTGCCTTTAGTTACATTTCCAGTCGGATAACTACCATCTGCATGATCATGATTATGATCATCATGATCATTACTATGAAGAGCTTCGCTCCAACCCCCTCCCCCTCCATCCCGTCATCACTTCCACCTAGATGCTCTAAAGTTTTCAGTACACTAGGTGGAAACAACGCAGTATTTCCTCGTTTACTATAAAATACGAGTATCATAAAGTAGAGATTTATGTGCGAAATGAGTTTTGTAAACGCTGAAGAGAAACGGATGTAGCTGTCCATGAAACAAGTGTGCACGTGTGGTTTTTAGCAATACAAGCCGCACGTGCCTTTAGAGAAACACAAGGATAAAGCATAGCTGCACCTCTAGTCACGCATTATAATAATGCCCATTAACAACCTTAAATAAGAATAAACTTTCTTACATGTTTCATTCTTTGCCACTGCCTATTGCCTGTTTTAAATCTGTGCCTTTTAAATGACGCTGTCAATCATTCTGACAAATAACTGGATGACAGTGGACTGTGGACTGGAAAGGACGTCGAACCCAGCAGTCCCCACGTAATTTAAGGCGCTGTTCGCTCTTATACGTGGAGGAACTGAGGCAAGCCACGAAACTGTATATCAAGTTAGTTCCTATCCCAGCTGCGATTAGAACTGAATCCTTTTGAATAGGGGTCGGAAGTGGTACTGCTTGAGCCTCTCAGTCTGGTTCAATTGAATCCTACTGCATAACTGTTGTGGCGTTTTTAGCTATGTATCGGCTGCAACTGTATCCAGAGTCCACTGAGATAATTGTTGATTGTTTCGGTAAGTTACAAAGTACGGGGCGAGAAAGCCTTGTGGTCTATTTCATAGCATTTGTGAATGGTTTTCCACACGCGAATAGCAAAGCAACTTTAACGTCCATCGATGTCTGTCCTTGGATTGTAAGTAGATTTATTCCGAAATTACAAGTAAAAATAATACGAATAAACTTTTTACAACACTCGAGGGTCTAAATTAGCTCGAAACCGAGAAAGGAAGATCATTGTGCGGATAATTATGTTACAACGTATAATTTCGCCCGCATAATCACGTTGTTTCTTATTTGTTGTCATTTAACGACGTTATATGAATTTGAATATTAACTGAAGTTTACTGGACTGGTGAATTTGCAAAGGAGGAGACTGGTTCTCCGAAAGCTTGGAAAATGCGGTTAACCATAAAAGATCTATGTAAACGCAAATGACGCTGTAACTGAAATTAAACTACCTCTTAAAGGGACACTTTACCTTTCCTAGTACATTTTGAAACAACATTGTATGAAATTACTTTGAAGGCGTCATTAAGTTGGAATGTATTTAAATTGCAAGCCTTGTCGTAATTTGTTCAGTTTGTAAGATCTCTTTAATAGAGACCGTTAAAATTATCCCTGTACTTGGATAATTTATGTTTTTTTCCACAATGATGCATAGTACTGATGATAATAGTAATATCAAGGTGGATGAAACTGGGGGTCCATGTAAAAATGCGTGCGTAGAAATTCTTGTAGTAAACCAAAAGAAAGAGGCCAGTTCTAAGATCTAGGAACAGACGGAAATTGATGTTACAACTGATCTTCAAGACACAAGACTGAAGACTGTAGTCTGGATTCGTTTGGCTCTAAATATCGTACAGTCGTTTTAAATTCTTAACTTCATTCTACCCAACTTCCTGCCATCGACCAGACTGCTTATATGGATGCATGAAAGAAATACCATAAAACTGCATGTTCAAGTCTTCCTGAGGATGGACAATTGGATGTTCGAAACATGTCGAAGACACTATACTTAAATTAAGACATTAATGTAAAAAGTGTTTATTTTGACAGTTTTTGTTACATATCTACAATACGTATATGACAATTTTTCAAGGCGGTTTGTATTTGTCTTCAGTCTGGCTGGGCATTGCACTTTGCAGAATTAGTAAAGATTACGGGCATCTCGAAAGGGTGTTAACCTGAAAACACTACATGCCAGTGGCAGTAGCTGGTGGCAATTACCTTCCGAAATAGATAGATACCCCTCGCCATGTCTGTTTCACTTGGATGCATCGACATTGTCACTCATCACAACTGTGTTTGCAGATCACTGAACAATGGCAATTCGTAACGCTTCCCTTATTTCCGACTGGCTGCCGTTCGTGACAGTCTTGTGTAGTGTGTCAATCCACCGACACCATTTTTTCCCTCACTTGACCCGGCAGATACTTCCCATAAGCTCCGGTAAAATGTCCGTAATTTTTTACACCTTGACTCACTGTAATACCCAGGAGACTTTAAAATGAATTTGTCACCGACAGAAACTTATCGGGGGATCGGCACTGTCAGTAAGAAATAAATTTCCAACATTTCTGTAACTCCCTTTGCGTTCGTTCCATACAGAGAATGGCTACGACTCTCATTGTGCTAATACGTGACAGTCAGGTCTGAGAGCATATCCGAAATGTGATTTATGTCGAGAATATTTCACTGTATTCAGCTGCCAAGAACAGTCTAGATGTTAAATAGTTCATAGATTATTTTAACAATATAAATAATCCCGCTTGTTATTTCACAGATATGTTCTTTTTGTTATGTCATGATGACGAGACGTAGCCATCACTTTAACGCCTCTGTTTTAGCGGCAATAATTCTTCCTTGTGCTGCTCTCTCTCTCTCTCTCTCTCTCTCTCTCAATTCACAACGTTTGAAATCCACCGAAGAACGTGTCTCTTGGGACATGGTTTTGTGTTGCTGGTTGAGCGATTTCCGACTTTCCGGGAGCAGCTTACCGAACTAGCTTGACTGTGGACTGCTTAACCCTAGAAGAAGATACTGCTTCCTTTCGAAACATCACGAAGCTGTCTACCAACGACACAGCTTCGTATTCCAGAAGACGTGAATCCTCAGGAATCTAGTTCTGTAACAGCATAGCATGCTGACCAGTTTTTAGTGTTCAGAATGCATTTTTAATTATTTCAAGCAGCATGGCAGTTTGATCTCTCTCACTTTTTATAGGACATGCAGAACGACAAGCTGATGTTTTTCTTGTGTTTTCAGACAGACGATTCCTCTGAACATCATGGACGAGGACAGTTATGAAAAAGACGTCCTGTTCTACGTGCAACTAGGCGAGGTCAGGATGCTGGACGGTAGGTAGACGACTTCTGTTCCTTAAATATTAAGCTTACTTTCCCCAGCAAAAGTTTAAAACTTCTGAGAAGAACATAAAGCGATGCACAATACAAACCGGAAGCTGTTCTGTTCGTTAAATGTTAAGCTTAATTTCCCAAGCAAAAGTTTAAAACTTCTGAGAAGAATATAAAGTGATGCACAATACAAGCCGGGAGCTCGACAATGTAGTTGATATACCAAATCGCTATGGGATGGACGGCCCGGAGTTCGAAACCAGACGAGACAAGAGATTTCCTTTTCTCTATACACATCCATACCGGCCCTGGGGTGCACCCCGCCTCCTCTACAATGGGTACTGGGTCTCTTCCCCGAGGGTAAAAGGGCCGGGACATTACGTTCACCACGCACGCCCTTCTGCCGTGGTCAAGAATGAGTACAGCTATGCCTGTACTCACCCTCTATGTCCTGTGGCGTTTAATGTTAGCCATTTCGATGTGTTTATCTATGCATATATAGTACAGCGTATCAGTGAAACCCTACAGTTTTTATGACATAAAATATTATTTTAGGGCGACGTGTTTCGATTCTTTTTTAGTCATCTTCAGGCCCTCTAAAGCACAGATCCAAGATTAACAATGTTGATATTGCATTCTAGGATCCCATACGCCTGTAATAGGAAGTATAACTGTTGCAAAAATAAAATGTCAGTAGGTTTTTAAGATATTGTATATATTATAAAAGTTGTCACGAAATCTGGGAACCTTAACTTCCTGGAACCATCTGGGCCCCTCCGGGCCTGTAATGGTATTGATTAACCTGATATATCATAAAAATCTACTGAAATTGAATTTTTGCAACAATTATACTTCCTATTACAAGCATGTGGTATCCAAGAATGCACTATGGACATTGTTAACCATGGATCTGTACTATAGAAGGCCTGAAGATGACTAAAAAAGAATCGAAACATGTCGCCCTAAAATAATATTTTATATTAAAAAAAACTGTTGTTTTTCACTGATACGTTGTACTATATATGTCTTGTGGCGTGTTATGGAGGTGATCTTTTCCTTTACAATGTAAACCCAACAACTCTGAAATAAATCTGGTTCTCTGTAAACCGTAAATTCTTTCTACTGATTATTAAAATTTTTAAAGTTGGTTGCATCATTATGCTAGGATTATATTGATATTGTGTTTTGTGTAGTGCAAACTAAGTACGTGTGACTTCAGGTAAGTGACTCTCCTCTCGTCTAAGTGCAGTGGACTTTCGACAGTTACCATACAACATACTTGTAAGTATTCAAACGGACAAAGCATCTCCATCTAACGTAAAAAATATTATAAATTTTGTGGATATAGGGAGATTAAATTACCAGACATGTATGTAGAGCGACTGTGCATGACGCATGAACGTTAGTGGAAAATTTACGGGATATCTGGTGGATTAATTATTCTTATTAATTTTGAATTTTTATATATCAAGTAAAACAAATGATTAAGCGACTATTTGTGTGAAATAGTATATTACGGAAAAGGACTAAAATGTTACGATTACACAAAATTATTAAGTTTGTGGCAAATAAATATTATATGCGAGACTTATCATTAGAGCCAAGTACTTAGGAACGTTTAGGATATGAAACATTCTCAAATAGTTCACAGTATTGGATACTGCAGTTGTTTATTGTTTGCAAGGAACACAAAATAACTGCGTGAAAATCCATATGAAAATCGACGCCATATTGCAATTAGTTACTTCCTATTTATTACCCAACGCACACCATTTTCTAAACATCCTCCACCTACTCGTATATCCTATATAAATTTCGTAAACCTCTGGGAAAGGTGTGTCTTTCCAACTAAAGAACGGTGACAGAATGGTTACTCAAGATGAAGGGACGCAACGGTCATTCTGGGATTCCACTTTCTCCAAGTATTTTTGTTACTTTTAGTTACAA
>Ga0123355_10011600_pt1 | contig 13595 bp, 8 predicted proteins | sample TergutEmb28metaG_3_FD_89872 | JGI IMG/M metagenome (GOLD analysis project Ga0123355, IMG submission 89872) | Embiratermes neotenicus P1 segment gut microbial communities from Petit-Saut dam, French Guiana - Emb289 P1 | ecosystem: Host-associated > Arthropoda: Insects > Digestive system > Gut ...
GACAGTCTTAAGTTCAGTAAAGTGTGTGCCAGGTGGGTGCCTAAGGAACTGACAGAGGAGCGTAAGCGCAGGCGCTTAGACGTTTGTTCCCAACACTTGGCCCGTTATCGTGAAGAAGGTGACACCCAGCTTACAGTCCGGATTTAGTGCCATCTGATTTCCACCTTTTCGGACTGCTCAAAAATGCTTTACAGGGAAGACGATTTTCATGTGATGATGATGTGAAAGCAGCGGTGCATCAGTGGCTACGCACTCAACCAAAACATTTTTAACTGATGGCATTAAAAAGTTGGTAGGACGCTGGGAAAAATGCATCGCAAAGCAGGGTGACTGTATAGAAAAGTGATGTAATTTGTTTCTGAAGTTCTTAATAAATAGAGTTAAAAAAATAAGTGCGGAAACGTTTTGAAGAGCCCTCGTATAAATACCCGTCTGTCATATTATACACATGTCACAAGAAGACTCTCTATTTGTAATTTTTTAACTTCCCTTAATTATATTCTCGTTTTACTTTGTGTGTAGCAGGCGCATAACTGAAGAAAATAGGGTTTAACAAGACAGGCAGTGTACATGTAACGTAACATTGAGACGCATTACCGTAACCATTGCTTCTGTGGAAAAACAATAACTATTAAATATTCTGAGGGTGTGTCTATATTCTTGCATGCGCCATATTATATTCTCATCTGTGGCCTGTATGTCTGTACCGTATTTTTCCACATTATCTCATAAACGGCACGATCTTTGGAAGATTTTCTGAACATGAAATGTGTGTTTTGATTTTCTGTACACCTTTCGTCCGAAATGTTTCTCATTCTAAGAAGAATTAAGCGAGGTATTTTCATAAATGTACATAGGTCTTCATGTTACGCTCCCCTTATTCTTGTCAGACTTTAACGAAACTTAAATTTTCTCTACATTCTACACTGCTCAAATATCAATTTTCATGAAAGTTCGTCTAATGGGAGTCGAGATTTTCCATGCGGAGAGAGAGGCTGACGAACAGACATGACGAAGGAATCAGTTGCTTTTCACAGTTTTGCAAACATGCCTTACAATTTGTAGATTAGGGCAATATTGGAAGTTTTATGGGTTAGATATATATACGGAATGTCGACACCCAGTGATTATGTGTGACATGCCTAATGGGAGGTAGGGAAGCTAAAATAATGTTACGGAAAATGTTTGAAAAGAAGTACGATGTGAAATGAAAAATTGTATGATCATACATAATAAGAATAATCCCAAAACAATTGTCAGTTATTTCCTCTTCAAAGAATTCCTCAACGCACCGTGTTCAGCTGGCTGCTGATATGACTGCAGAGCAGGAGAATATCAATTGTAAGGAAAGATTACCAGGGTTTGAGCCAGTCAGAGCTACAGAAATGGAGGAGGGATACAGAGTCTCTCCGAAATTGAAATGCTGTTGGATCAGTGCCAGATGTATCTCCTCTACCCTTCCCGTAGCTCTGATTTTTCCAGATCCTTGAAACTTTCCTTTGTTATCGACACATTCCCGCCAGATAACTTCACCGTCCACCTAAACCAAATTCAGTCACCAAGTGGAAGAAAAACGTTAATCCGAGATGTCGTAACAGACGCATTATACTAGACCATATAAACACTCAGTAGACCATTATTTGGCCCTGTATTTGTGCAGTAATCCGGTTACTTGGCCAGGTCTCCCAACCGGCCATTGTGACCAGTCGAATAGACCGGAAATATCAGCTTGTGTCTGCTTTTTTTTTTCTTCATGTTACTGTCCTGTATACAACACGAAGGCCAAAAGAATCCTTCCTGATTTACAAAACTCTCTTTGAAATTACTTAAACCCAGGATTACGTCTTATGGTGCATGTCAGAGGAAGCAAAAGTAAAGCATTATCCTAATTACGAACCGCCGACGCGGCTTGTAAATACAGCCTCCTCGTAAAATGAATTCGGGTGGTAGACCACTAATTTTAACGAAAGTGAGTTTCAAGTATGATCCATTTCATTACACAAACTGAACTTTAATGTGGCCGGCTTGCTCCAGTGCTCCAACTTCAAAGAATTAATCAGATGATTCATCTCTCGATTTTTGGATAGGTGTTCAGCAAGGAGGATGGGGTCTGAGGTTGCAGTAAAACTCTGGATCATACAATGCTGTATACGAGGAAGGAAGGGGAATGTAGTCGGAGTCTCAGTCGAGTGTCGAAAGGAATCGCTGGTGAGATACCACATGGCTCACTGGGCAGACCCGATCAGGATCATTTCCAGCCGCCCACATTTTTATTGTAAAATAGTCAATGAAGAATACATCGTAAAATAATGTGGAAAGAAACTGTTGTAGCATGACATGATATATTACAGAAGGTGAGGAAAGCCACAGAACTTCAGAATCATTCATATTCCGAGCGAGATGAACTTAGCATTCTCAGAATAGAAGAACAAAACGTTAACAATAACAAAGAAAACATCGCGGACGTACACAAGAATATTACTGTTTAAAGTGTGATCTGGTAGAGGTGTACCGAAGCTGCCTCCGTCAGCGTGTATCTACCCAAATGACGGAGCCAGTACATACGTATCACACACTTCAGGTCGCAACCCAAAAGACAAAAGTTTGCTTGTGTATGTCCGTTGCACATTCTATTTTTCCGGTTGACGTTTCTGGGTTATGTTTTCACGTTCGCCGTCGTAAGAACGTCCTGTCTCACATTTACATATTGTGCATCAAAATTTCCAAAACCACTGCCTTCTGCAGGTAATTGGCTGGTACAAGCCAACAATGCGAAGGATTCCTGAGGACATATACGAAATTGTAAAAATCGATATGACTGCCCTTCACATGCAAGTATTTGGTTCGCTTTCTATAGGTCCTACAAGGCAGGCAAAGTGAGTTTCAACGTAACATTGAGGCGCCTTCCCGGAGCCATTGTTTCCGTGCAAAAACAAGGAGCATTATATATTCTGTGTGTGTGTGTGTGTGTGTGTGTGTATTCTTGGTGATCCAGCATGTAAAGCGCAGGCGCCGTATTTTATTGTCCTCAGCGTCCTGTCTGATTGTGCCACATTTTTCTACATATCTTATAAGCATTACAATTATCGGAAGAAAGTTACTGGGCATAAAATGTGTGCTCTGATTTTTTGTACAACTTTGAAACCTTTCTCATTATAAGAAGAATTCAGCGACATATTATAATAAATGTACACAGATATTCATGTAAAGTGTCTGTTATTCGTGTCAGATGTTAATAAAACTTTAATTTTGTCGACATATTTTCAAAAAATGTTCAAATATATTTAATGAGTCGAGCCGTTCCATGCCGGCAGACAGACATCAGAGAGCTAAATGTCGCTTTTTGCAATTTTGAGAACGCGGATAAAATTGCATATCTTAACATTAAACCCCATTTTAAACATTGGTTCCTTACTTATGCTTACTTTTTAAAGTTTGTATTTCGCTCTGTATTAAGTAATTTGTTTTGCTATGGTAAACAACGTACTACACCTTTCAGGAAACGCATCAAACTTCTCATATGCGAAATGTGCGTTTCGTGTGATTTTTCTCTGACAAAGAGTATCGATCTTTGACATCACAGTTCTCACAGGTCGAGTTTATAACAAGTAAACCCGTAATTTAAATTTCTCATACAGAATTTACTGATTATATTTTACACCCGGCCAATCGTTTTGCACGTTGCTGGTGAAGTATAAGTACAGAAGTCTGAAATTGCGTTTGAAGTCTTGTCTTTGGAAAGCATGCATTATTGTTATTGTTTACGTTTACAGGCCTGTAATTTTTACGTCACTTTTCATCATTCAGTATTTATCGTGAAATGATTTGAAGCCAAAGCGAAAACGTCGAAAAGCAGTCTGTTTCGGTATTGGCTGCCAGAATTCATGTGCGTACTGTACGTTATTAGGTCAGTATAAATTTACGTATTGCACACACGCTAGATCGCCTTCTGTTAATATATGCCAGTCATTATCAGTGCCACTTGGACTGACATAGGTAGGTGTACAAGTAACTAAATATTTCTGTTTCGCTGAGAAACTCCATTGAGAGCGGTCACGCGGACACAGTAGTCAAGGCCTGCTAGCCTATGTCTCTCACATTGCGGGAATAATATGATTATTTACAATATATATAAATTCGTTAAAATCGAATAACCATCACAACCACCCGAAATTGTAAGGCAAATAAACAATCTTCATTTCTAAATTTCGTGTTTGAAAGATACAAAAATAATAAACTAAACGTATTAGACATATTTTTACGGAAAAATTAGTACTATCCATCACAAACTATTTAGTTGCTAAAGGTACGCACGAAGCAGAAGCCGTTGACGGTTCTAACGAAGCAGTGTTTTCTAACTGCAATATAATTTGCAGACCGGTCACTAAATATTAACTTGTGTCACAGCGGTCTAATGTGGAGGGGAGAAATTGCGTTGTGGTGAACTGGGTTGAACTGGTTCATAGCTGAGCGAGTATCGACTTTTCATGCCAGTTATTGAGCTAGGAACTACAGTGGACATTCATGTTCTATTCCGAAATAGCCTTGTGGTCGGTGACGGCTTACTCTTTAAGTCGTTCACTCCTGTATCTTCATACGCGCTCAGGTTGCTGTGCTTTAGCCGCAGTGTGGTTTAGAATTATAACTTCCACTTGTACAATAAATAGATAACTTTACAACGCTGTAGTCATTGCACCAACTGTTAACTCAATCTCAAGGCCTATAAGTAATGTGCTATGTCTAAAAACCGTGTTCGTAACGCGGTTACGTCGTAACGGAATAACAGACGTACTTCTGTTATGAAACTCAAATTTTTATCCCAAAATTTACCAAATCTCGTCAGTGGATTCTGTCCTTGATTACTTCAGTTATACTTTCTTCGCTAACATATATTTTAATATTATACTTCTATCAAAGCCTAGACGTTCTTTTGGGATGTTCGAACACAACAGTTACATGAATTTTTCTTCCTATGCATGTTCCATTATTGATCTGGATCAGGATAGGGATAGGTGGCGGGCTTCTGTGAACACTATAATGAATCTTCGGGGATTTCTTGACCGACTGAGAAGCCGTTAGCTTCTCAGGAAGGACTCTGCTCAATGGAGTTCCATTATGCATATTTTTCCCCTGTGGCGCAGCGGCCCAACGCAGGCCATGGCCTGCTCATTTTTGAGGTTTCTAGATCACACACGACGACGCACCGCAGTTGGTAGAACTCCTCTGGACGAGTGATCATCCAGCCGCAGAAACCTCTACCTGACAACACACAACACTCACAAGAGAGACATCCATGTCCCCGGTGGGATTCGAACCCACAGTCTCAACACGCTAGCGGTCGCAGGCCTACGGCTTCGACCGCCCAGCCACTGGGACCGTCCCGTTATGCAGTTTACTGGCCCAAAATAGCCCATTATTTGAAGAGTAAAAATTCTACATTCTCCAGAGGCGTATGTGCTAGTTTGTTTTCCCATTTTGCCTGTGCATAAGAGATAAAATTTCACCCCCTATACAGACAAAGAAAAATTGTTTCATAAAGATTGTGAGGCCTTTCGAAAGGTAAGCGATGGAAATAATATTTTACTCTTTTTGAGTAAAGGCTAGACTGCGGAGTAGCAATTCGTATGCAAAGGATTTAAATACGGTGTTGCTGCACTCCATGAGACGAGTGTTCAGTCCATGATGATTAATGCTGTACCAAAGTATGCTCACGCCGACATTCCGAAGAAGCTGTAGATGGGGGCGAGACCTCCGGGTTTGAAGGGTGTATGAAATAGCAGGAATCGGTATATCGACTTGCTACAAGCTGGACGGTCCGGGGATCGAATCCCGATGGGGGGCGAGATTTTCGTCCCCGTTCAGAACGGTCCTGGGGTCCACCAAGCCTCCTGCACAGTAGTTTCCGGCTTCCTTCGCCGGGGGATAAAGCGGGCAGGGTCTGGATTTCACCCGCCCCATTTAGTGCCGAGGTTAAAGAAAGAGTAGACCTATACTTCTACAACCTTTTATGTCACCATGGCCTGTTGTAGGGTGAAATTTACAAGTCGAGAGTGCAATAAAGCGACTTGCGAAAGTCAGTGGTGTGGCTGGCGCAACTTGGAGGTAAAAAATAATATTCAAGTGCTTACTGTAAGTCCAACAAAATATACTTGTTAGTTTTCATAGATTATTATTATTATTCCATATCTCGTACATGTTTCGGCCTTCTCTGGGCCGTCGTCAGGAAGGAATCAAATGAAAGAAAAAAGTGTGTATAAAACAGCAGTGCCTATTTTCACTAGAAAATGTAGCTCGTGCATGTATAAAATAAAGTACGAATAATGGTTAGAACGTGGATAATTGAAATTATTTTTAACAAGAGTACGTTCACTTTTCATAGGTCTTATATACATAAAAAGTTTTAATATAATATTTTGCATTGAAACATCTACTATATTTCTTCAATCCTATTGTATGTACGCAGTCCTGTGAAAACATTAAAGCTTTTAATTAAAAATTGTAAACCATTGAATTGTGACTGTGTGGAATCTAGTAATAAATACGGAGCAACTGAGTAAGAAAATATGTAACATGAAACTAAAGATATGTATGCCTACCCCTTATGTCGGCTTGTGATGTGCGGTGTTCAAGTAGCACGTTGTAATGAACCAGATGTGTCGCGTGATAGGTTGATGTCGAGCTGTGTGTCTAACAAGCATGCGTATCATACATTATTTCATGAAGACGATTAAATTCGCCAAAATTTTTTCTTTGATTAATTTGCCTTGGTCTTGATATATTTTGATACGCAACTCTCCAAGTAGTTTATACGCCAAATCTTTGAGTTTATTTGATTAAATCCGAATCTTTCTACGCAACCTTCACTTCGCCGTTCTAAAATAAGTTCAATATCGCACGTTTGTGCGCATTTTAGATCTCAGATTTAAGCATTTAAACGTTCTGTATCGTTGTGTACGCATTGCGTGAACGAAAATTTGAGTGCAGGGATTTTATGATGCTGTCACAGAACGACAGCTGATTTCGTTTTCATCATTGCTGTCCTAACGTTTGGGTGTTGGACGAATTCGCTGTTACGGTAAAATAAATGAGAGGATTTAGGTGGCTTAGCCAAGTCGTGGCTAATGTCAGTTGCGTCATCATGTGGTACGGGTGTACAGTTAGTAACAACATTGTAAATAAAACGTGACATGTAATTCATATGAGATGAATCACTTTACCCTAATAATTCCGATAATAATTTGTGGTCCACAATGTTACGGATCCGCCCACACACGTTTATGCATTGCTGTTATAATAGGACGCTATATGGCGATAAATTATGTATGAGAACCGAAATGCACTAGGATACGGCTTGGTCAACCGAGGAATCGTGGTTTGATTGCTGGTAGGAGTAAGAATCTTACCTCAAGTGCGTCAAGGCCAGCTCTGGGGCCCACTCATTCTCCTACTCCATAGGTACCTGAAGGGGGGGGGGGGAATTAGCCAGGCTCTGGTTCTGACCACTAACTCCTTCTAGTACCACGGCTAAGAGTAATCTGCCCAATAACCCCACTTTCTCACGTCTTCATGGCGTGCTCAGGGACAAATTCACCCCTGTACAAGCCTGTGAAGCACGCGGCTCGCGGAGCTCTATGATGTGGCCACACTACATTTTCATGTTTGTAAAGCTTTACTTGACGTCTTGTTTTTACTGAATAATAATCTAAGATATCCTGCAACATTAAATGCAAGGAATAATTTTACATCATGCATTTTATTACGTTGCAAAACGTACAAATTGAAAAGAACCGGGGGATGTAACATTGTATGTTGCGCCGTAAAGCGTCAAGTTCGCGATTTCCGATGTGACTTCATGCCATGAGGGTGACAGTAAATGGCATTTTAGGGGTATGCTACTTATACCTAATTATTTGACTCACGACGTGAGTGGACATGATCACTGAGTATGTGTTAGGACAAACTGGTATGAAAGTGCCATTTTAATTACACATGCAGTCAGTTTCCCACGCCAAAACGGAAAAACGTTCCTGTCATATTTCCGCAAACATTTTCCAAGGTACAGGCCAACAACGCGTTGACTCATTCTGTTGGCGTTATCAACGTAAGCTCTGTCGATGGAACACCTGCACCACGCATACGTTAGTAAGATGACCGGTGAACACATTCCTACGTAATGCTGTTGGTTTCCGAGCCTGTAGCCAGTAGTGTTTAGCGATGCAGCTTGCTGTGTAACGTGAGTACCTATCTTGCATTTTATGAATATCCTTGAGTGCGTAACCGTGGCGGTTTCATTACAGCTGGTAAGGAGGAAAGTAGCCTGGATCAAGTTGACGAGGACTCATGTGTCAGCACTAGACTTGGCCCCAGCGTTGCTCTTTGGTCATGTAGGGGAAAGTCGCCTATTATGGGGAGGTTTTTTAAAAACTGTTATTAAACTTGGGAAAAGGTCGTAAAACTTTTCAAAACACAAGCATAACTTGATTTGATTAATGAAGAGAGTTGTTACATAAATATCGTAAATTAGGAAAAGAAAAACAGGTGTAAAATTTGTTTCCTTAAAAGCTTCATATCCCCTAATTAGGCGCACACGTGTTCCTAATTTGGGGAGGTGAATAATTTACACAGAAAGCGCAAAGAATAGTTACAGAACTTAAAAAAATACAAATACAAAGGGTACAAGGAACAAAATTCTCTGACAAGGCTCACAAATAAAATCTTCTTCCATACCAACACAAAATATGTACGCCCATCTGAAATATTTCGTACGCTGTATCCATTCTTATCCTTTGTGGTCTTCAGAGAAACGACCAATACAGTACACACAATCAGCTTCTTGTTCTTCTTCCGTCGGATCATCATCGAAAGGAGCGGCTAGGTCAGTGTCCGAATCTGATGGAGTGTCAGACAGAGTTGGATCACTGCAAACCCTTCTCTTCCGTCTTTTTGAAGGACCAAGAAGAGCACTGGACGCAAGCCGATTAGTTTTGGATTTAGTGGCCTGTTTGATTTTATTTTTTGAGTTGCTCCAGCAAATTTTCTATAAAGTGAACTCGTTATTTTCTTTGCTGTTGCACCACGAGTATTTGGCTGTAGGTTCAGGCTTGGCACAGGGCTGATAATTGATGATCGGAGAGCCTCAGCAGAAGTGAACGGCGAAAACGAACAGAATTGTATAATGGGTGATTGCTGGATTTCACCAAAGCAGCATGGTTCACAGGAGCAGCATCTGTGTCCTCTGAGGCTAGAGGGAAATCATGTGGTCTGAAGATGTTCTTGTCACAAGGAAAACGGCCTGTCACCCGAAAGTCATTAGCCGCTATCTTGCCTGTTGCAGCTCGCTTAATTGCATTGCCGAATTGTTCGCCAATTTGGTAGACGGTGACAACTCGCCCTAGGTTTGAACGGAGCTATTTTTTAATTTCTTGGGAGTAGAATATTTTCAGGGGCCCCATGAAAGCTGTATCCAAGGGTTACATTTTATGGCTGTTGTGAGGTGGGAGGCAAATGATGTCAACATGATTCTCTCGGTGTAAGTAATGACATCCAGGTTCCTTGTGTGTGAATAGGTACCCGTCCAGTACTAAGATACAAGGATCTTACTTTGTCGGCTTCGTATGTTTTATGAAATTAAGAAACCACTGAGTGAAAATCTCGCTCTGTATCCACCCCGAGGGATGGCACGCGTGGATTGATCCAGGCGGTGTGCCATTCATCAGTTCTTGTTTCACATATTTTCTTGGAAATGCAAGTAACAGAGAAATGAAGTGTCCGGTTGGACTCAAGGTGACGACTGTCACAAGACATCCCTGATTTGCGGATTGAACAGAATATATCTGACGCTTGCTTTTCAATCCTAATATTTTCGTGTGTTTGTGTTATGCACTAGTGATGGCGATTTCGTCGCAATTGTAACATCTTGCGGGATTATGTTAAATGGTGTACATAGCGGGTTCGTAGATTTAAAAACCTAAGCGAGATGCATGACGTCTGCCATTGTCAAGCCAAAAAACTTTCTTTCCAGCAAAAGACAGTACTCATCCAGATCATTTCCTGCTTCACAATGAAGAACTTGCCTCCTACCCAGTTTTGTTGTTATTGCTTCACTTGAGCTTTCCTGTCGGTCTTTAACATAACGCTCTGGTGTTGTCTGTGGTACGCTGAAAACTCTGGACGCTGTGTAGCTGCCCATTTCCCTGTTCCCCATAGCCTCAGTCGCTGCCTTCATCCTTTCGGGATCCCATTTTTTCCTTTGAGTCGTCGGTAATATTATATAACCCAGAAGGAATAGTTCACAAGGTACTGACTTCCTAATGCGGGGAGCCCCATATTAGGCTCTTCAGACCTTCGAGTAATAGGCGAAAACAGGTGCTCGAGAAAATGGATGAATAAAACAGGACCTAAAATTGTACCTATGAAATATAGCAATGGTTTAAGATTGCACTTAACAGAGAACTGAGCACTAAACTAATTTAGAAAAATAGCTTACCTTCAACGGCTCATAAATCACAGTTTAGGGTTAAGCAAAAATTTCAAGGCACACTAAAACAAAGACACCCCGACAGTACCGAAGTCTTGAGCAACTGGCATTTTATAATATGATTACAATTAATAACCTCATCCGCTTAATAATTTACATTCTTAAGCGTAGAGCGCAGTACCTCCTGGTATGAAATAATACACTTCCCCAAATTAGGAAATCTCCCCATAATAGGCGTCTTTCCCCTACCCGTTTGGAGGGGACGGCTGCTTTAGTCTTTATCACTAATATGTACAGGATCTAATGCCTGCTGGTTATGCACCACAGCAGAATCTTTGTCGATAGTTTTTTTTTTCAGCGAAACTCTAATCCATTTCTGTCTCATCAATGCTCTTCTCAGTCGGTGCGACTTTTGGTAGAGATGGCATCACAGATTTCCACAGTCAGCATCAGTGCGTAGAGGAGAATACACGTGGCACAATCCGGGTGATTGTCGGTTGGGTCCACATGTTTTGCTACATCGTCTTGCAGGCCGTCTCTACAGGGCAGGGCTGGTTTCGTATGGTTCAGAACAGAAACCAATGACAGGATCTTGTAAAGACAGTAATGAACTCTTCACCTAAATACGCTTTATAACTCTTATAAACCACATACTTATATGTGATTATACTTATATGTATATATATATACATATGTGTGTGTGTTGTGTGTATGTGTGTGTGTGTGTGTGTGGTCCCTTATAGTTACTTACGATGGCTCATTGTGATCCGAAACGTGTCGGAGATATGGATCTGTAAAACTGTAAGTTGTATATAACCCAATAAGTATTTATTTGGATTTTAATCGAGAGTAACATAATACATTGGCAGTGAAAAATATTAAGACAGTAATAATAACATTATTGTTGCTGAACTTCCTGATGCTGTCCACCGTCTGCTTACTCATAAAAAAATAAAGCAACTTCTGAGTATATGGATCTCTTTCCGTTTTCAGGTAAAAAGATGGTGATGCACCTACACAGCTAGTGCGGTTAGACGCAGCTATTTGGAATCTCTGGACCTAGGATTGTAATGATGTTAGGCTTTGTTACATACAGTACTACTTTGCTTATGGCCTTTGTCCCCTTCTAGTTAGTAGGGGCCTCTTAACCCTTTTACATGAGCACAGAAACAGGCCCAGTTTCTGAAACATGTCATTTTTTTAGATTTTTGGAACACCAGACAATGGTCAAAGTCCAGCAGCGAGGGGGTCTTAACACCTTTATCGCACACGAAATTATCCAGCCTCTACTCGATTATACGCGTAATTAACATACATAATTATTTTCCGAACAGGGATTTTTTTATGTGAGGTCTTATAAGCACGTTATAGCAGAGTAGTACGAAAAATTCCAACGATACTGAAACGTTAAAAATGGTTTAGCTTCTGCCAATGCATTTGCGTGGTCAAGTTGTGTTTGTTATCCAGCATAAATAGGTATAAGTGTTAATATCCACCCCAGTTTTTATCATGCGATTACTTCCTCCGGCATCTTTAAATCCGCCTCTTCGTTCCGCAGAACTACATGTTCACAAGTAAATATCATTACAGTATATTTATGATTTTAATGTTTGCTAGACACATACCCGTCTTCGCCTGGTCAAACATAGAATGACATTTCGCCAACAGTTACAGTGGGTACCATATCTACAACTATTTTAACAAGCAAATATAAAACGGGATATATTTAACACCTTTGTTATTAAACTCAGTAAAATGTTTATAATACTTCCTTACATAAAACATCGTCCTTCCATTTTCAACTAAAATAAACAATTCTTTGTAACTCATATCGCGAGTAACCAAGATACAGCCACCCCTATTCATATATTCGATTTCGTAGAACCAAACCAGAAATATTCAGCGATTGACCTTTATATTTTATGGCAAAACTACACCTCACTGGAAACTGGATTCTCTTGAATGTGATAGGATATACCGATACTATGATAGGTGCTATTCTTGCGACGAATGTATTGTACCCAGCCACATGATCAGTAATCACTGTAGCTTCGATGGCGACATTTCACAGTTGCCCAACTGCCAATCCAGTGCCATTAATAAATCGTCATTGTGCTGCTGGTGCACCAGTTTCAGTGTATTGCAGCAACCACGATGTTTCCGAAGAATTTTAAGAATTCCACATTGTGAGCAGCAACGAAAGGGTATGAGCCGTTTAAGACGTGTTACGTCTTTATAGGCGTTGGTAGACAGTCATTTCTTCTGCTGATCGAATATATTTACGCCTTAAATTTGGAAAGCGGATATCTTGTTTCCATATACGTATAAACGATGTGTCCAGTAACATTTAGTCTAGCAATAATAACTTTTAGTAGTATATATTTATTTGTCTTACGTTTTCATTTGTTTTATGGTCATTTGACTGCCTTCTGAAGTGAGATCTACTTGGAAATTTCCGTTCCCACTGCCTCCTTCCGTAGTTATTGGCCAGACTCCTTCAACCGTTCCATAAAAGTGACACATTTTTTCCACCTTATTACTTCAGTATCCACTGGAACCAGTTAAATAACCCTGAAGATGGAGGCAGTACGTTACTTCTAAACGTCGAAAAACTTAGTAACATGGTGGAGAGACCCAAAAGACTACAACAGATTAACAAGAAATTAATTATTTCCTTGCAAAATAATTAACAAAATAATAACCTCCAGTCTTCTGTCTCTCTTTGCCTCTCTCTCACGCACGCGCGCGCGAGCCCGCGCGCGCGTAGTAGCTTCAAAAAATTCCCGAAATTCTCTGATATACTTTACAGGAATTTTTGATCGTAAGATCATTGTCCTTTACGAGTTCGTCCGTGAAGTTAAAGTAAAACTATGAAGAGCGAAATGTACATTGACTTCGTCGCCCCAGGGATTCGGTTAGAAGGAAACGCCCCGAAAAATGGAGAACCAACAGTTGGTGTCTCCTTCTCGACAATGCTGCTGCGCACCGGTCGGTCAACAAGACGACCTCTCCATACTGCAACTGTCCAGCAAAGACCGTACAAACGGCCCGCCACCTGCTGCTAGAATGCAGCTTATGGTCAAAAGACCGCCCGACGGTCCTCAAATCTCTCCCCCCA
>Ga0123355_10011601_pt1 | contig 13594 bp, 10 predicted proteins | sample TergutEmb28metaG_3_FD_89872 | JGI IMG/M metagenome (GOLD analysis project Ga0123355, IMG submission 89872) | Embiratermes neotenicus P1 segment gut microbial communities from Petit-Saut dam, French Guiana - Emb289 P1 | ecosystem: Host-associated > Arthropoda: Insects > Digestive system > Gut ...
AGCTAACTGGTCTGCAGCTAGTCAAGAAACTCCCCGCATTTCACGGAACCCGAAGGTTCATTACCGCACTCACAAGCGTCCGCCACCTGTCTCTATCCTGGGCCAGCCCAATCCAGTCCATATGCATACATCCCACTTTCTGGAGATCCATCCTAATATTATCCGCCCATCTACGCCTAGGTCTCCCCAGTGGTCTTCTTCCCTCCGGTTTCCTCACCAAGACCCTATACACCCCCCTCTCCTCACCCTTACGCACCACATGCCCAGCCCATCTCATTCTAGATTCAATAATTTTAGCTTCCACGTAAATAAGAGCAGTCCCTTCTTGGTTCTTCATTTCCTTGAAGCTTCAGCATAAGATTGTTCCTGTGCATGCTACGAAGGCATACAGTGAAGTCGAAGGATGGCTCCACTAATTCTTTACCTCAGAATTACATGTGCGGTACGAGGTCAGCTTCAAGCCTGCCCCTCACCGGATCGCTCACTAACAGTGAAAGATCCGCCGGTACCTACCGAAAAGCGGGCAGGGTAAATCCAGATATTTACAGAAAAATATAAGTATGTTGGACCTGTTGGAAGTCGAAATCTTCGCATTTGGAGCCCGTACGCTAATGACTATACCGACTAAGCCGTTCTGGAAGAGGATTCAATGAGCTTTACCAGACAGTTCTGCGACAGACATCGCCGGTTAGAAACGCGCTGAAAGCCGCGCCAAAATCAAAACCGGGGAAGCAAACAAGCAATTATCCTTACTCAAGTTTCTGCAGCAATCTCCTCTTCACCTAGTCGGCACACACAATCCATATCCGCGTGCATAACCACGTGCAATACTCTACCGTTATGTGACCGACTACCGACTGGTGACACTGAATTGAAATCAGTATCGCTTCTTTAAAATTCCGCATTGTTTGGTCTTTAATTTCCACCACTTAGGAACAAACAAAAAATGGTGCTCCAACACATATGGAGCTCACTACTGAAACAACTGAAAAGTATCCAGAATTTCCTCAGTACCTTAAAATATGGCAAAATTATCTATAGGCTATTGTTCAGTTCCTAATTCAAGGAAAAAAGGAAAGCCGATTGAGGGAAAGGGAGAAGAAAGGAAACAATCACTTCTCCTGTTTGGCACTTGCGAATTTGATGTTTGTTGAACCGTGCATCATTGTGATAACTGAAACCCGGACACTACTCCAGCCTAACCGCACCTAACCTCCAACCTACAGCAAACCAAGTTATGAACAATTTCAGATTCACAATACTAATTAACACTAACAACACATCGCATTACCAATCCACTAATGAAACACTACACAGAAGAGAACGTTACGATCACCACGCATTAAGGATCACAGCTATTAGTTTTAATAGAAACACGTTGCCAGCTACAACCAAACAACAAAGAACTTCACACCGAACATACACAACTAAGAACCACAATTTTACATTAACGCTACCCCCTCCATCTTTACAGAACGAAACGACAAATGTGGTAATCAACATTACAGTCGCGAGCTCCTGATGATGGGCATAGTAGTGCCCGATACATGTTGAGCATATAAGAAGTACAATGAAATAATAAGTGGCATCTAGTTGGTTTTTATTCTTCAGTAATCACTTCTCCACTCAGCACCACATAATCTACGTTAAGTATCCGATGTATTCTACAGTGCAAACACATCTTCGCTGTCCAAAACTCCAGCCACAGCCTCTTCTGTTTCATTCACATACACACACACACACACACACACACACACACACATATATATATATATATATATTAGACAAAATGAAGTCATTAATTAATTCGTTGTTCGCATATTTCATTATTCTGGGTAACGATCGGTGGCACATATAAATGTGCAGAACAGGCAACCTGCCACAGAATATGGTATACACCTATATCATATTCGCTTCAAATCCTCGTCGTTTAACTGCAGTTCTAGTCTAAATACAATACGAAATGTCGACATTACAGACACATTATTACTCTCGGCATCAGCTTATGATACCAGCATGTCTCTGTCATCAATTGTGATCAAATCCATCAATATTCATGGCACTTCGCATCAACATCATGCTATTCCATGATACACCACGTCCACATTTTTAGTCAACTACTATCAATAAAATCAACGTGATACTGTGGGAGATGGAAATGCATACAAATGTGCGGTCGGACAACCTGAAGGGATGAGGACGCTTGGGAGATCCAAGGATGAATAGCCCGTAAATTTAATTCACCATAAAGTGAACGCGTGAACTGTATTGAAATGATGAATGCAGTGTTCTGTAATAAAATCCCTTAATTTGACAGATTACGTTTCGGAGCAACTTCTTGCTCCCACCCTCAATGTAGAAAAGCAAGTCATCAGGAGAAAGCTGTCCTCAGAGCTTACTCTGCCACCCTGCACAAGCAGGCAGACGGTTCCACCGAAAACGTTGGTGCCTGTCAAGCAAACTACACGGCGTCACGCTCTGAGAACCTCACACTTCGTTGGACCCGATGAAGTCAGTGGCTGGTGAATGTGAATACAGCAATGAGACTCTGGTTCCACAAAATGCAGATACCGTTATCTCGGTTATATTACTGACAGCCATATAAGAAACACGTCACGGATGTTCATACATCACGCCTATGATGCGGATAATGGAGGCTAGAAACAATATAAACATTTTCCGTTCTGCTACTAAGACGTGGGATTTGTGGCCGATAAAGTGGCAAACGGCCTGATCTTCTCTTGGACTATACTCCACACACGTATTTCATTCACCAATATTAGCAACTAAACATCGTCGTTATATAAACCACTTCTCTCTTTCTTCCTTCCCGAGACACTGACCCTGAAACAGAACCATTCTTCCCGGAATAGCAGTGATGTGAGATATTAGTATTCGAAATAAACATCTCGTGCCGCTCCTCGAAAGGGGAAAATACCTGTGAGAAGCCAACAGGAATCCCTAACAATTCTTCTAACATCACCGAAAACTCTCTAGTACTCACCCAACCGAACGCGAAATAACCTCTGCAGTTCATAGTGTCGCTAAATAACCTATGATCCATCCATCCAAAATGTGCAATCAGAACTGAGCGTATGAGTTGTTGCTAAGCAAGGCACGGGTCTGTTTCCGCTGTGCACAGTGACACCTTCTGTAATAAATGGGAGAGATCACATTGCAGCTGGAGTGTCACCACCGAGTCACCATGATGGATGGTGTTGGCGTCACACAGAACAGCTGAAGAAAAGTGAAAACGTACGAGGTGCCGTCCATAGTGTGCTATGTTATGCGGACAGAGAAAGACAGCGTGACTCTTGGTCACTATTCAACCGTGTATATTAAGCTTCATATACGACCCTTCAACTTCACGCACGATAGTAACGTCTTTGCCATCAGTCCAAGGCTGTACTAATCCAGCAACTGTCGTTTGGACAATATAACCGAACTTAATACATGTACAGCATACTTGAGGAACACCAGTAACACACATAGCTTTGGGGTTTGATGACCTTAAGGGAAGAGATCACTTTGCAGAAGCAGGCACAGGTTGAGACATCATAACGAAATGGTGTGAAGATGAAGAAGATAGACAATCTACGTAAAAACGTAGCAATGGTGCGCGTTCGAGTAACTACTGTTTCGGCGAAAAAGCAATAAGTATTTCATATTCTAAGTGTGTGCCATATTGTCATCTGTGGCGTGTCCAGCTCTACAATATTTTTCCACATTACCTCACAAACGGCAGGAATTTTAGGAAAAGGTCGTTGAACAAAGAATGTGTTTCGATTTTCTCTATAAATTTGCCTGAAATATTTCCCATACTAAGAATAATTCAGCGAGATAATGTCATAAACGTACCGACGTTTTCATGTAAAGTACCAGCTATTCCTGTCATATATTAATTAAAAATGAATTTTTTCGACAGATTTTCGAAAACCCCTAAACTACCAAATCTCATGAAAATCCGTCCAGTGGGAACTGAGTTGTTCCACGTGGACAGGCGGATGTACGGAAGGACCTAGCTTACTGTTCGGTTACAACGTCTATAAAACACGAACTGTATCAGATAACACGTGTTTCCACTGGCCACGACCAAGTACTGGCGAATGGCAGTTCTGTAAGAAAACACGTTGAAAAGATAAAACTTTGATAGTCTTTTTTTACCAACTTGATGCATAAATTCTTGATTTTAATAAATTTATTACATCGCACTGCATGTTTCGAGCACTACTGTGCTCGAAACATGTAGAGAAATGTAGTATGTGTATTAAAATGTGCATCAAGTTGGTAGAAAAAGAATATCGTAATATTAGGATGCACGGTCAACAAAACGTACAGATAAAAAAAAGTTAAAACTTTGTAGTAGCAATGCACAATGCGTGATGCTGAGAGATGACTACATTCGAAAATATACGAAAGTTTGAAGTATCGTTGACTTTAAAAAATGTACAATGAATTTGCACAAAAAGGCTACTCTTATTCTCAATGATAATTTATACTGAATCCAGCGACCAAGCACGAATAGTTGCCAAAGTATACCACAGGTACACATTTGGAGTGAAAAGTGTCGCGTTTTTCTTCATCGTTACAAATGAAATACAAGACTGTACATCGCAGAAGGCCACACCGTCTCCTATCCGGTCCTACACATTCATCGTCTATAAGCATCGCCTTCATTTCTTCGTACAGTTCCGTAACCACGCAGATAAAATTTCAGTGACTAACCTACAAACCAACCGCTCATTCAAAACACAGTACAGTCGGAAGCCCGACATGACTAATTTATATAATTTCAAGCAGCGTCATTTACAGAACGAACCATTTTAATATTTTTCTTCGTAACGGTGGCAATTTACGGCTTTCACTGTTTAACACCGAAAATAGTATCAAGTTCTAAACACAAGGCAAAATGATTCACATTTACTGACTGACTCCTTGTTCAGACACCGACAACCAGGCAGTTATGGTTAAGACCCCTTTAAGGACATGTGAGAGATTTTAGATTCTCAAGGCGGTACTGGTGATTCAAGTCTTATGGAACGTTGGGTTCTCAAGGAGGTACTGGTGTTCAAGTCTTATGGAATGTTGGGTTCTCAAGGAGGTACTGGTGTTCAAGTCTTATGGAATGTTGGGTTCTCAAAGAGGTACTGGTGATTCAAGTTTTGTGGAATGTTGGGTTCTCAAAGAGGTACTGGTGATTCAAGTCTTGTGGAATGTTGGGTTCTCAAAGAGGTACTGGTGTTTCAAGTCTTGTGGAATGTTGGGTTCTCAAGGAGGTACTGGTGATTCAAGTCTTATGGAATGTCGAGTTCTCAAGGAGGTACTGGTGATTCAAGTCTTGTGGAATGTTGGGTTCTCAAGGCGGTGCTGGTGATTCAAGTCTTATGCAATGTTGGGTTCTCAAGGAGGTACTGGTGATTCAAATCTTATGGAATGTTGGGTTCTCAACGAGGTACTGGTGATTCAAGTCTTCTAGAATGTTATGTTTTCAAAGAGGTACTGGTGAATCGAGTCTTTTGGATTGTTAGGTTCTCAAGGAGGTACAGATGATTCAAGTCTGCTGGGATGTTAGGTCGTGTTAACTGATAAGTACCGACGTTTCGAAGGACTGTGTTGCTTCTTTAAAATGTCGTCTTAACAGCACAGAAAGCTGAATTCAACGACACCGTGACTGAGGTTACATCATTAGCCCCTGCTTGCCACACGACCAGTCTACCTCAGAATCCTTGGTCTAATCAACACAAATATTTGGTGCGCGTAAACACCGTGAAGATCGCCGTCATGCATTTTTTCCGGTCTCATGTTAAAAATTCAGGAAACCGATAATAAGGTTACAGTCTCTCGTGACACACGTGTGACGCAGCCTGCCTTTCAGTTTTTCAGTACCATATCAACATGACGTTAACAGCCTTTCACAGTGGGCGACCTAGACCATCCATCACACACCTTCTGCAGACTATGATGTCACAGTCTGTTTCAACTGCACTACTGCTCCCAGCGGCAGTCTGCGGTCACCACGCACGTGAAGTCCGTGGCTCAATTCCCGAACCGCGTGGGACATTATTATCATGGCGAGACGTGGCGATTTTGATGACCAACTACTGGTTTCCACAGTCTGATAGAGCCCGCTCATTCACTGTCGGGTTTCAGGTCACATACAGTTCCATGACCCACACTCACTGATAAGCAAGTTCAGTGTAGAACGTACGTCGAAATGCCTCAATAAATATGGCGCGTCTAACAGAAATGATTAATTCTTAGACAATTCTTTGATCACTGTGATCACTTCCACTGGAAACGACTAACACTCCATTACAAATTCCCAACATAAACATAGCACAATGTTTATGTTCTTTAAGTAAAGTATTAGCATCCAAAATTTCAGGATACTACAATGGTAAACTGTGGGCCGGGTAGCTCAGTCGGTATAGCGACTGAGCTATGGGCTGGACGGTTCGGTATCGAATCCCGGTGGGACGAGATTTTCCGCCCGTCCAGACCGGCCCTGGAGCCCACCCAGCCTCCTGCAAAATGGGTACCGGGTCTTTCCGGGGGGTAAAGTGCGGCCTGAGCGTGCTGCTGACCACTCACCCCCTTCTAGTGCCGCGATCATGGAAAAGTAGAGCTATACCTCTACCTACCCTCTGGGCCACACCAGGCCTGTAACGGGATCAGTTTACCTTTTTTACCTTTTTGCAACGGTAAACTAACAGTAGTAGCAATATGGGTCTCGCCACACAAGTTCGCACGGCTGCGAGGTCGGTATTACGAGGACATGTGATTGGACAGTTTTGATCTCTAATGCACGCCGTTCGTACTATGTTTTGTGAACGTAATAGGCTTAAACTTTATTAAAGGGATAGGAACATGGGCATGTTGATGCCACAAACTAATCTTTCCTGACAATAAGCGAAGTACACACCAAACAGAAACAGCAGGTGTAAATGACAATAATAATGACAATGATACGTGAACTTGGTCTTACAATTCTAAAACTGTGCAGTGCCTTTACCCTGTAAATCCTAGAAGCAATACATATCAATTAAAATGTTCTTCGTTTCTACCTCAAGTCTGTTAGTTTTACCAGTGTCCGAAAACTAAAAGCAGCAGACGTCAAAAACTAACTACTTGTTTTTATTAATGTAGACGGTAAGTTACCATGTAAACAATATTTAAATATGAACAAAGGCTTATTTTGTCATCACGTTTCAATTTTCTCTATTCTCCTCGAAGCACGGTACGTTTGTTTCTCGGTTTTGAGTTTCGATTTCTACCTTTTTATTGATGTCTTTGCAAGTTGAGATCATGTTTTGTGAAAAAAATTTGAACTTCTTTCGTATTTACATAACTCACAAGCTGCACTGGGAACCCGTCAGAACATCAGCACAGTAGTAAAGTTTTGGAGCGATCAGTAGGTAAGGAATAACACAACGAGAACGTTCGCAGGGTCCTGGCATCACCGTGAGCAAATATGTGTAGTCCATATCGAAAACAACTCAACACTGGGAGGCAGGTTGAAGAGAACCCAAAATTGGCAAAGGAGCTATCAGGGCGTGTTGATGAAGAAGCGAGCCACTGCAGCCGTCACACCTTCCGTATCTGCAACTTGTGCGACACCTCTTTATTTATCAGAGTCCGAATGGGCGTGAAATTCTGAGAATACTTGGTCCTAGGAATGACCGGACCACGGGAACAAGAAGGGAACTGCACACTGACAGGATCCACAAATACTTACCCTTAACCAAATGCAATTAGTCTTAAATTCAAGGAGGAAGAGGTAGGTGGAGCACATAGCACGAATGATAAAAACCATACAAATTTCTACTTCTAAAGCATGAAAGGAACAGACCACATGGCGGATCTATGCATAGGTTGGAGAATAATACTACAAAGGATTCTTTAAAAATGGATGTTAGGGTAGGTACTGGATTCATCATGCTCGAGAGTAGGTAGAGTGCTCGTAGAAAAGAACACTCCAACGACGGTTAATTTACGAACCTCCTAGACACCTGTCGGTTTAACCCTTATCCTGCTAACGTGGAGAATAGGGTGAGCTCCTAATAATGCCAGCAAATGGCAGATGAGATTTAATTCGGCGTTTAAAGGGTTAAACAGAAACACTGTGCTCAACTTGAAAAGTATGTAAGTGCGCATGTGCTGGATGGTAAGTAAGGAAGCATGAACATATGTGTAAACAAAAGTCGCGAACAAGCTTCACCCGTAGCCAAAAATACGCATAGAATATTTGTGTTGTACATAAAAGCACGATTCGGGGTTTAGCCGATCTGAGCGCGAGGGGCTGACCGAGCAGTAGCGACATTTGAATGTGGAACGTCACATACATTTTATCACGAGCGGCCAGTCAGCTGTGATTTGTTCGCACAGAATGGAATAGGGAAGCATAATGGATGTACACACACAAAAGAACGAAGCAAACAAGGGGGAAGTAACGATTCGTGAAGAGTGGTAAGGGAACAGAAAATGGCGACGTTACAAACTCTGAAAAATAAGATTGAGGTGGATAGAAAGGAGAATGCAGGTGAAGTTCTCGAGAACACCAATCCAATTTGGTAAGAAGAGCACTGTTCTTTTTGAATGGGATGCTTGAAAAATCTATCAGACCAGAGTCTCAATCGTGCATTTGTCATATCTTTCGTAATCTCTAACCCTAAACAGAAGTTACACAACTCTTTCCAGTCGGTGACCCACTCAAGTTTACGCACATAACACGTGTGGTTCAACCTTCCCAGGTTCCTTACAACTCACAGGCAATTCGATAGCAGCTACTAAACCCGACCTAACTACAGCTGACTGAGACTACAATCACATAACACATCACAAACTTTGAGTGTGGCATTATTTACAAGGAACGTGATCATTGCAAATACTCGCAGTACTAACCCTTCAAACACCCAGTTAAATCCCATCTGCCATCTGCTGGCATTATTAGAAGCTCACCACTTTAGCCGATCATTTTTAGTGTAGTTATTTCTTAGGATTGCTGGCGTCAGTTACGGACCGCTCATGGTATGCATTGTAAATTAATCTGTCAACGTGTAATTGGGACCGTTGGTGATAGGTGGGAGGGGAGAGATTTAAATGAGAAAATGTTAGGAACTGATAACGGACGCTAGGAGTCCAGTAAGGAAGTCAGTCGCGTACGAGTGTGTTGTAGGCAGAAGTACAGAAAAGTGACTGTGTTAGTTTCCAAGAAATGATCTAATTGTTTTACTGGATACAGCGCTGGATATAATGCTCCATTATTTTATATCAAGAATAAATTGAGTAAATAAAACAACAAATTAAAAAAACAATTAAAACTATATGTGATTCGGTATTCGGTGAACCACACCCGTTTCCCGAAAGAGGATCACCTACCAGACTGAGCGCGTTGGGACAACAAAGTTACGAAGAGTGATCGTGTAGACCATATTCTCCACGTTAGCAGGATAGGGGTTAACATATATATTACTCACAGCATCAAAATACTCTGAGTTTAACTTGAAGTAATGACACATAAACGTGCAAAATAACACGACAGCAGTTTGCACACTTCCTTGCTATTTGGAAACGTCAGGCTTCAGCACCAGGGCAGAAGGTTTCTCATATTTTGTCACTACCTCCAAACAATTGAACGTATGTCTTAAAATAAGGCACGGCGACATTCCATCCCTTTCACTCCATTCATCCTACAGCTGACTTATAATCTTCAAATGAGCAAAGAAACGAGAAGAAATCGCGTATTAACAAAACCCTTCAACAATGTCTCCATCACCAATAAGTAACAATGCGTGCAAAACAGCCAGACGTTAGAGGAAATGGAACACAAAGGCTGTATGAATCCCCACCAGAATGCCGAGCACTTTTTTATGAGATTCGCACCCCGGTGCGAGAGAGGATGGGAGGGTTACAGACTTGGCGCCGCCCGACACAACGAATTAGTCTGCTGGACTCGGTTTATTCAAAGCTATTTGCACAAACGTCCTAGCTGATGTATCCGTTTTTATCATACTGAGCTTGGCAACTGGAATGTGTTTGGATCTTTAAGACAATTTCGCCTCAAATTACTTTCTTTGTAAAAACAGAAACCGTCTCGATTCAGTAATCTTAATGCTCCATTTGCCCTAATTATTTTATACTGTTATCCGTCTGAATACTGCTTGCCATACTGGCAGTGTGTGTCCATGAGAAAGACATGGATATGCGTACAGCGGAGCGATGGGACAATTTCCAGACGCAGGACTGAATGACTGACTGACTGACTGACTGACTAACCGACCAACCGCAATCTTAATAGGATTTATACTGTGACATGAAAACAGAGCTAAATCTATTGCGTACAACACGATAAAAAATGGGAGCATAATGAATGGTTCAACGTTCACTAACACATAATACGTGAATGCGCAACATCTTTCAAAAAGCACCTTCAATAAGTGAATTTGTCATCACGAACATGGCGCTGACACAAAGCCACGGTAGAAAGACAGCTAACTATGTCGAACATGAAATAAGGACATTAAATTCAGACCAAGTAAAATTCATTCTTAAGACTTTCTTTTTTACACTCTGCTCTTTTCAGTGCGCAGTAAAATTCGCACCCGACACGTTTATATGGGTTGTCGCCATATGGGCAGAACATCATACGGACAGGTATGACGTAATAAAATAATGGAAATAAAACGTTATCAAGAAAACGAGAGAAACAGAAAATAAATGGCAGGAATAAAAACAGAGAAAGGGGACAACACAAATATAGACGAAAACGAAAGAATGAAAAAGAATGCATGAACGAAATTAAAATAGACCATCGGACGGTAAAAGAAAAGTAAAAGAGCAAGAAAGAAAGCAACGTAGAAAGAAAAGACATAAGAAAAGGAACAAACATAACTGCAGTTAAGTATCATTTGGTAGTAGAAGCAGAAACTAGTAAAATTCAACGTTATTGCTGTCGCATTTTCAACGTACCATGACGTCATTACAAATGTGACAGTTCTGAAACAATCTCCATGGTAACAAGTTAGGAACAGCTGCATCACTCTGCTTCTGCTTCATAACCCGACCGAAATTCGACGAATATCAGCTCAGTCAGTTTCACTACACAAAAATCTGTAGAAATTTTAAAATGAATAAATTTCACAAGTAACATTGCGAGAGTCCGAAGGTGCCAAGTAGAAGAGCGACTGACTTGCTCTCAGCAGCAACCACACATCTTCACACGTCTTCAACCTGCTTCTCGCAATTTCTTTTACCGTTTGAGAACTAGGTTCTGGAGGCCAACGGGGTCCGGGACCGACATGGAGGTAGGTGGTCGGGGTGACTTACGAGTGACTCGCACGGCTAAGATCCTACTCTCTGCGCCACACCTGCATTCTTGCAAGACTTCTGCAGATGGCAGAAGATCTCGCAGAGACAACAAGGAATTTCTATACGTTACAGCAGAATTCTGGATAATGTCCACTGTCCATGAACCAACTTGTCCAGTGATATGGACTCTTTTTCTGAATCTGGCTCACTACAACACGACCACTCGCACTTTTCTTACACCCGACGACGAAGACAACTCCAGTTTCCAGAACACCGTAGTAAAAAAACCAAAATACGGTCGGAAATGTCAAAAACTTCAGTCAACTGGAACGTATATACGACCGTTATAATCCTTTAAGGCTGAACACGTATACCCGTATCACAAAGTTACGATGGACTCCCAGTTTCACGCTAGCGTCCAACGTACGCGAGGTTGTCCCGCCAGGAAAAAACTTGGAAAGTGCATTGGCGTAGGTGAAGTGCTTGTCTCTACCCAGCAAGAGACAACCTAGAATCTGATGAAGCCTACAAGCAGCACAAAATATAATGTCTGAAAGCTGTCCAAGCCATGCATTTTCTAGATCAATGTACACAGTAATTGCACAAATTAAATGCATGTAATAAATATAAATATAAATTAAAGACATACCTCCGACATGTTTCGGTACAAGTGTGCCAACTTCAGGGGGTACAATTTGCCAGCTTGAAAATCAATTACCAATGATAAGCTGTTATTTACAAGGTTCTAGAGTCTGTAGGAGGCCCGTTGTTTATGTCACTGATATATAAAAGGTAAAATTATACAGCTTTTTAAAAAAAGGATATGACGTGATTAAAACTGCTGGTCTTTGTCAAATACTTTTGAAACCGGCATATTGTGCTCCCTGCAGACGGTACATTGTACCGCAACATGTCGGAGGGAGATACTTGTTTAATATTCATTCATATTTAATACAGTGCATTTAGTTAGTGCAATATACTGAGTACATTAGTACAATGTCGCTAGATAACTAAATGTTTACAAGCAGCAAAGATTATCACGCGTGTTTGCAATCACACACTTGGGCCAAGTCCGCAGAGCTCATACAGTTTTGCGTTTAATGTGGCAGAATATTCGTTCTTGCGCACAGCAGTTGCGCACCCAAATTATATTCAGAAAGAAATTACGAACCGTTTACGTTCGGATAAATGTTTGCTATCGTTCATGTCAGAAAGTGTCTTCGACCCTTACTCTGACACATGCAGGGTCTAACTTTGCCTGCTACATACGGGTCTTGGTGGGTCTGTCCGAGGGAAGACAGAATGAGAACCGTTGCAGTATGCGGGGGGGGGGGGGAATATAATGCCCGGTTTCACAAACTGCGTACATCGCCTAAAATTATTAGCTAAATGCATAGAGCAAAACCATTTAGGTAAGTTCATGGTCGCTCAGTTGGTCAAGAAACTTCACAGATTTCATAGAATAAGGCGTTACGTCACCGTGTTTACAACAATCACACCCACATCCACACAACCGATTACCGACAGATCCAGTTTAGTATTATCCTCCTATCTTCGCCAGTGTCAGCGAAAAAGTATCTTCCCTTCAGGTTTTCACTCCTGACCATCTTTCTTGATCTCATAATTCTAGCAAAGTTTGGTAAATACATTTACAAAGCTTCTAATTACGCTGATTGCCACATACTCAAGCCACTTCGTCTCTTTCGTGATAACCTCCACTCCGTGCTCTCGGACATCCCAAATATCTACTCTCACTGCGTATAAAACGAGTAAATTATTCCGTTTATATGTTTTAATTTGTAAAATGTTGTGTAGGAAATGACAGATACCGAACTGAAAAGCGCTCCGCCTGCCGTACATAAGATATACAGTTGTTGAACACAGGCTGCACAACAGCACGTGAGTGTGCCGGAGTGATGTCTGATACCACTCGTGTGTGGCTTTTACAAACTCCGGTGTAAGAACTGATTCTATGTAAAAGCATATGCTAAGGCAAAGCTGACTACACTGGCTTGAACAACCGTGGAAGGGGGGGGGGGTGGCCGTGGTTCTCAAGCACGTCACTAACACTTCCCACCCAATCACTGCAAGTGGATTGGATGGAATTGAAAATGACAACAAGGAAGGGACATGATTGCTACCTAACGCTTTTCCAATTCGCAACTTACTTCTCTTCATCCCCCCCCCCCCCCCCCCCCCCTCTCCCACCCCCCCCTCACAAAAAAAAAAACAAAAAAAACCCCCCAAAAACTCCTCACCGGGGCCGGAGAGCCCGCCCCCGCGCCGG
>Ga0123355_10011602_pt1 | contig 13594 bp, 9 predicted proteins | sample TergutEmb28metaG_3_FD_89872 | JGI IMG/M metagenome (GOLD analysis project Ga0123355, IMG submission 89872) | Embiratermes neotenicus P1 segment gut microbial communities from Petit-Saut dam, French Guiana - Emb289 P1 | ecosystem: Host-associated > Arthropoda: Insects > Digestive system > Gut ...
CAAATAACAGTGGCTAATGGCTTTACTGATAAAGAATTACTTGAGGCGGCGGCATTTGCAGAAACATTTTCAAGTCACCCCATTGCTCTATCTATATTAAATGAGTATGGTGCAAAGGTTGATGAAAAAGGCTTAACTAAATATAACGAAATTGCAGGATATGGAGTTAGTGTTAATGCAAATGGAAAAAGAATTTTGGCTGGAAATGAAAAATTAATGAAGAAAAATGGGATTACTTTTCATGAAAACGAAAACTTTGGAACAAAAGTTCACATCGCTATAAACGAGGTATACGCAGGTTGTATTGTTATTTCAGATGAAATAAAACCGGATAGTCATAATGCTATTTTAGAGCTGAAAAATTTAGGGATTAGAAAAACAATAATGTTGACAGGTGATACCCAAAAAGTTGCCCAAGCTGTAGCTGATAAAATAAATATTGATGAAATATATGCCGGTCTATTACCTCAACAGAAAGTTGAAAAAATTGAATTATTTAACGAACAAAAACATCCTCAAAAGGCACTTGCTTTTGTTGGTGATGGAATTAATGATGCACCGGTTTTAGCAATAGCTGATGTTGGCATAGCAATGGGAGGACTTGGCTCTGATGCAGCTATTGAAGCTGCTGATGTAGTATTAATGACTGATGAGCCTATGAAATTGGTTGAAGCTATAAAAATTGCACGATTTACAAAACGTATAGTTTGGCAAAGTATTATTTTTTCTGTAAGCGTTCAAATATTATTTCTTTTTCTTGGTACTATGGGCATAGCGTCTATATGGGAAGCTATTTTTGCAGATGTTGGAGTATCGTTATTGGCAATTTTTAATACTTTGCGTATATTGAAAAAGTAAAAATTTCATTTCGATTTTTTTTAGTCTTATCACAATTTCAGCAAAATGTAACAAAAAATTATATATTAATTTTCAATTACTCTTATATAGTTTGTGAAAAATTGGTGTATTTTTAATTTTTTTTTAATTTTTGCACAATTGTGCGCAATTTGTAAGATAATCGTAAAAAAAACTTTCTCCACTTGCAATATAGTGATATAATGTAATGAAAAATTTATTGCATACCATCGAGGTGCATTTTAAATGGAGTATATCACCATTAACGGCGGGAAAAGACTTCAAGGTACAGTACAGATAAACGGCGCGAAAAATGCTGCTGTTGCTATTATACCGGCAGCTATAGCTTCGGCCGGAGTATGCGTTATAGATAACTTGCCCGCCATTAGAGATGTTCATGTTTTAGTTGGTGCTTTGCGCAAGCTGGGGCTAAGCTGTCAATTTACAGATGAACATACAATCAAGATAGATAGTAGAGATATTTCCGGCAGTGCAATTACTTACGATCAAGTAAAAGACATGCGAGCTTCATACTACTTGCTGGGTGCCCTTCTTGGGCGTTTTAAACGTGCAGAAGTACCTTTGCCGGGCGGCTGCAACTTTGGCTTGCGCCCTATTGATCTACATATGAAAGGTTTTGAGGCATTAGGAGCAAAGATACAAATAGAACACGGCATGGTGACTGCTACTGCGGATAAATTGGTAGGAGCCAATATCTACTTGGATGTTTCCAGTGTTGGTGCCACTATTAATGTAATGATAGCCGCTGTTTATGCAGAGGGTATCACTCAAATTGAAAACGCTGCTAAAGAACCCCACGTAGTAGATACTGCTAATTTTCTTAATAAATTAGGTGCTAAAATAAAAGGTGCCGGTACAGATATTATACGTATTACAGGAGTAGAGAGTCTTAATGGCGGTGAATACTCTGTTATTCCTGATCAAATTGAAGCAGGTACTTATATGATTGCTGCTGCTATTACCGGCGGTGATGTTGTTGTATCAAATATAATTCCTAAGCATATGGATTCTTTAAGTGCCAAGCTTACAGAAATGGGTTGCCGGATTATAGAAGGAGACGACTATATCCGTGTGATAGGTAGCCCAAATTTGCAAAACTGTAACGTAAAAACAATGTTTTACCCCGGTTTTCCTACAGATCTCCATCCACAGATGACTGCTTTATTATGCAAAGCTCAAGGTACCAGCTTACTTACAGAGGCTGTATTTGAACATCGCTTTCAATATGTAAAAGAATTACTTCGCCTTGGTGCCAATGTAAAGGTAGAGGGTCGTGTAGCTATCATTGAAGGAGGCACTATTTTGACAGGTGCTCAAGTAATGGCCACAGACTTACGAGCCGGCGCAGCATTAGTTATTGCAGGGTTGGCTGCTCAAGGTCAAACGACTATTGGCAATGTAAAATATTTGGATCGTGGATATGAACGTTTTGAGGATAAATTAACTGCCTTGGGTGCAGATATCAGCCGTATTCAGGTTGACGAATGATATTTTGTCCTATTGCAAGTGGATCAAGCGGTAATTGTGTCTATGTAGGTACAAACACAACCCATATTTTGGTAGATGCAGGGCTTAGTGGTAAGCGTATAGAAGCTGCTTTAGCTCAGTTAGGTGTTAATAAGTTATCAGGTATTTTAGTAACTCACGAGCACTCCGACCATGTATCCGGTGTTGGTGTTTTATCGCGACGTTATAAAATTCCTGTTTACGCTACGCCTTATACTTGGCGTTTTTTGTTGCGCCACGGTACCATTGGAACTATTGCAGATAATTTTCAGCATACAATTTTACCCGGAGTACCTGTCATGATTGGGGATATGGAGGTTTTACCTTTTGATGTCTCTCATGATGCTTCCCAGCCTGTAGGATACTGTCTACAGGGAAACGGCTATAAAGCAGTAGTTGCTACGGACATGGGTTATGTGACAGATACAGCACGTGACCTTTTAAAAAATTCCCATGTCCTTCTTATAGAAAGCAATTATGACATCGAAATGCTAAAATATGGCAAATATCCGCAAGCCTTAAAAGAGCGAGTGATGAGTTCTCGTGGGCATCTTTCTAATGTAGCAGCAGGAGCATTGCTTGCGGAAATAGTCTCAGATACCTGTGAACATGTGTTTTTGGGGCATTTAAGCGAAGAAAATAACCGACCTTTGATTGCCTTAGATACAGTTCAAAATATCTTAGATGCTAATAACATACGAATTAATAGTTTGTCTGTAGCTTTTAGACATGAGCCTAGCGAAATGATCAAGTTAAATTGACTGCGTTTGTAAATTTAATTGACAAACGGTATATGTAGATTTACAATACGAAAAATGAACACTGTGTTGTCCCTTAAATGCGGTGGTTATTTTTTTTAATGATAACTTGAGGAGAACATATATGCAGGCTAAAAGTATATTAAATAGGAAAGATATATTACTAATTTTATCTATTTTGGTTGCAACTGCCGGTATTTGGATAATTATAAATTATTTATTTGCACCTGAAAAAGAAGATATCATGTTTGGGGCAATTTATCTTGAGGGACAAGCTGTTAAAATTGTTCCGTTAAATATTGATCAGACTTTTTATGTAGACAGACGACCCAACATAGTGTTTGAAGTGCATAATGGTGCTATCGCTTTTGTAAAATCAGATTGCCCGGACCAAGTTTGTGTATATACCGGGTTTATAAACAGCCCATGGCATTTTGCAGCATGTTTACCTAATTTCCTTGTTTTGTCTATACTAACAGATGATAACTACTCTCTAAACGGAGATAATGATATAGATATTATTGTAAGGTGATAACAGATGAGCCAAACAAACTTAAACACAAAAAAGATTGCTTTCCTGGGGCTTATGCTGGCACTTATCATTGTTTTGTTAATGATAGAGCGAATGTTACCACCGTTACCTTTTTTGCCGCCTAATTTTAAGTTAGGGCTATCTAATATAATTGTAATGTACTCACTTTTTTTTATTGGAAAAAAGGAAGTATTTTTCCTTGTAGTATTAAAAGCGTTTTTTAATACATTAATGCGAGGGCCTATCGGCGGCTTACTTGGTTTATCCGGTGGGCTTTTGTCTGTGATAATTATTATTCTTATTACATGGATTTTTAAAAAGAAAGCATCATATGTTGCATTAAGCATTGCGGGTGCCATTTTTCATAATATAGGTCAACTTATTGTTGCATCTATTATTCTTCAAAACCGGATGCTGATTCTATTTTACTTACCTGCAATTTTAATTGCGGGTACTATTCTTGGTACTTTAACAGGCGTTCTACTGAAAGTAATTATGCCGATTTTTGACAGGGTATATGGTAGAGCTAACAGATCTGATGGTTAGTAGATGGAGGTATGCATGAAGATAAAAAATTTTTTAATGTTTTTTTTAATATTTAGTACTTTAAATTTTAGTGCTTGCAATAACTCTAACTATGGAAACATCAACAATAATGAAATGTCATATTTGCCCAATTCATCTATATATACTATGGCTACCCCCACAAGATTTAATGATTTTTTTCTCGAATTATTTAATACTTTATCAATTGTAATTGGTTATGCTGATTCTCAAGAAGAATTTGATTATTACAGAAATATAATTTACAACGAGCTTTATAGATTGCATATGTTATTTGATATTTATAATGAATATCCGGGAATTAACAATATTTATACGATTAATAAAAATGCGGGGATTGCTCCTGTAGAAGTTGACCCTGAAATAATAGAGCTTATCAAGATTTCTAAAGAGGCGTATAACATCACAAATGGAGTATTTAACATTGCATTGGGATCTGTATTAAGTATCTGGCATACACATCGCAATGCAGAAAATCCTACACTGCCAAGTATGGAATCGTTACTTATAGCAAACGAATTTACAAATATTAATGATATAATTATTGATGAGGAAAATAGCACTATATTTTTGCGATATGAAAACATGTCTCTTGACGTTGGTTCTATAGGAAAGGGATTTGCAATAGAGCTTGCTGTTGGGCGAGCAAGAGAAGCCGGATTTGAATCCTTTTTGCTTAATGTAGGAGGAGATGTTCTTACAGCAAATGGGCCACCGGAGCGAGGATTTTGGAATGTAGGTGTAGAAAGCCCGGATCATAGTTTAAATGCACAAAGTGTAGTAGATGTAGTTTTAGCTGACAACTTAGCAGTATTTGTTAGTGGTGATTATCAGCGTTTTTTTGTTATTGATGGTGTTGCTTATAGCCACATAATAAATCCAAAAACTCTAATGCCTGCTTACAATTTCAGGTCTGTAACTGTATTACATTCAAGTGCAGTATATTCTGAAATTATATCTCTTGCTGCTTTTATTATGGATTTAGACGATGGCCTTGAACTTATGGCGCGATACGATGCTGAGGCATTATGGATATTAAATGATGGTCAAATTTTTACATCTCCGGGGTATGTAAACTTTTCCAGAGATCTTGTAAACTAATTGTATCGGCATCCTACGGCTGACGTATTGATGTCTTATATCAACGTTTGTTGGCGCAACAGGTGTGCCCAACCGATCTCATTTTGTCATCGGTTGGGCACATTTGTTTATATGGTTTACATCTTAAAATACGATACTAATTGCTTGAGCAATTCAGCTTGTGAACTGAGTTCCTCTGATGCGGCGGCGGTTTCTTCGCTTACAGCAGAGTTTGACTGCACCACTTGGGAAATTTGGCTAAGTCCTGTTACCACTTGGGAAACAGCTTCCGCTTGCTCATTTGAAGCAGTGGAAATTTCGCTTACGATGTTTTTAACATTGCTAACATTATCTACAATTGTATCAAGCGATTTAGCGGTAGAACCTGCAATTTCTGAGCCGGATTCAACGGTATTGATAGATGTGCTAATTAACTCTGTTGTTTCGCTTGCGGCTTCTTGCGAACGTGCCGCAAGAGAGCGCACTTCTTCGGCAACAACAGCAAAACCTTTTCCGTGTTCACCTGCACGGGCGGCTTCAACTGCGGCGTTAAGCGCAAGTAAGTTTGTTTGGAAGGCTATGTCTTGAATCGTGCGAATTATTTTCGAGATATTATTAGAAGAATCTTTTATTTCATTCATCGCACTAAGGGTTTGTTGCATTGCATCATTACCTTCGCCGGCGTTTGCCATTGATGTATTAGATAGTTCGTTGGCTTTGTTGGCATTTTGTGCGTTGGCTTGGGTTTGTTGGTTGATAAGGTCAACGGAAGCATTAAGTTCTTCAACAGAGCTTGCTTGTTGATTTGCGCCGTTTGCTAAATCTGTCGCACTTGTGGAAATTTGCTTTGCACCTGATAAAACCTGCTCAGAAGCAGAATTGATTTCCGACATAGTTTTGCTAAGGCTTGCGCTGATGGTGTTGATTGATTCCTTAATTACAACAAAATCGCCGATATAATCACGGGTGATTTTTACACGAAGGTCGCCATTTGCCACTTTCGCAAGGGATTGGGAAATATCCGCTACATAGGAAGCTACTTCTTCAACAGTAGAATCTGCCGCACTAAGCGCACGCCGGAATATTCCGCTATAACTTTCCGAGCTTGGATTTAAGCCTGTTTTATCTTTAATAATCCGCTCAATTTTTTGAAGGTCAAAATTGCCTTGTTTCATTTCATACAAGCACATTTCGATAACAGTAAGTGGTGCATCAACGGCTTTTGCTACATCGTTAAGCCCAAGTGTTATCTTGCGCCAATCGCCTTTATAGTTGTTTGCATCAATTCGGAAGCTCAAGTCTCCATTAATCGATGTTGCATTAACCATTGCGTCAATCTCCGCGACGACATTTTTCAAATTATTAGTAACTGAATGAACGGTATCCGGCAATAGCTGCCGCTTTCCGGGCATATTTTCTATTTTAATGGTAAAGTCGCCGTTGATTATTTGGTTAAGCGCATTCAACACTACCAACATATTTTGTATCAGTTCACCAACGACATTGTTTGTGTTGCTCATCAATTCTTTGAAAGAATTTTGATATTTGTTTTCATCAATTGTGTATTCGGTATCGCCAACTACCGAAAACTGATGTTTCAATTCAGCTACGTCTTGAACCATGCTGGTTACGACATTTACAAGCCCATAAACATCGCGTGTTAGCGTACCAACTTCGTCTGTTGGTAGGTTTGCGTCACTGTTAATATTCATTTTTCCTTGAGTAACATCACCAACAAGCGCACCAAGCCTTGTTATCGGACCGGTGATAGATTTGGTTGTTATAATAGCGACTAAAATTCCAATCACGCCACCAATAATTACAACAATCCACAATATCATAGTTGTTTGGGAAGCGTAGTCATTCATATTTCCTACACTTGCATCCATTGTGTTGGCAGCCAAGTTCATCAACTCGCTTACGTTGGCATCCAATCTTGCTATTTCACTATCGTTTGCATCTATAATGTCCAGTGTAAACGTAAGCTCGCCCGCACTTGCAGAGGCTACCACATCCCTCTTGTTTTGCTGTAAGGACGCAATATCGGACTCAATTTCGCCCAGCATTCTGCTGAGATTTGCTACAACATCCGGTGCCAAGTTAACGTCGGCATAAATTGAGTTCCTGTAACCTGTAATGTGATCTGCGATGCGGCCAAAGGCGGCATTTGAGGAAACAATCCGCCTGTCGATTTCCTCTTGCCGCACAGGTGTTTCACCGGCTTGCGCCGCCTGCCTGTTCCGATTGCGACGTATTAAGTTCAGCTCGTTCTGAATGTAACTAATGCGGGCAAAGCGGTAAAACGGCCCCTCAAGTATATAAACCGCTTCGTTTTCCAAACCTGATTGCCCCAAAGATGCAACAATTGTAATAACAATCGTCGTAAGTACCAAGAAGCCAAACCCCAAGGTTAATTTCATACCTATTTTCAAGTTCCTTAGTGCTGACATACCAAACGCTCCTCTGATTTTAAGTTATATCGCAATCTCGTCCTAGTGTCGCCCCTGCGTAAGATAATTATAACACAGCTAAACGTTGACATCATTATGTATCCAACCGGCTCCGATTTGTTACCGGTTGGAGGTCAGCAACAGGCGGACAAATAGACTTTACTTCTACATAAAAGTTATGATATAGTTTCCAAGGAAATTATCATTGGAAAAATGTGTCCTTTTTGGTATGTAGTTTAGAGCCTGTATTCAAGGCTTCTTATTTTTGTAAAAGAGGTGATATTTATGTTGTGGGTAAAAGAAACTTTAGATGAAGTTTTAGGAAAACTGAATGTAGATGCAACAAAAGGATTAGGCCAACAAGAAGTTAAAAAACGTATTAATGAGTTTGGCCTTAATGAATTTGCAGAAGAAAAAAAGGAAACTTTGCTGCAAAAGGTCTTTCATCATTTGACAGAAATAACAGCTATTATATTGATGATTGCTGCCGGTGTTGCCGCTTATATGGCAATTACTGCCGGGGAAGGTTGGGCCAAGGTTGTTGTAATATTATCCATTGTGGCCATTAATACAATTTTAGGTGTTTATCAAGAAAACAAAGCAGAGCAAGCTTTAGAAGCTCTTAAAAAGCTAAACACTGCCAAAACAACAGTAATACGGGACGGCAATAAACAGCAAGTAGAAGCAGATCAATTGGTTCCGGGGGATATTGTTGTTCTTACGGCCGGTGATGTTATTACCGCTGATGCCCGCTTGCTGGAAGCTTCCAGCCTTCAAGTTTGCGAAGCGGGGCTTACCGGCGAAAGTGAGCCGGTTGAAAAAGACCCTAATGTAACAATTGCAGAAACAGTTCCTTTGGGCGACAGGCTTAACATGGTATATTCCGGCTGTTTAGTAACAGGAGGCCGGGCTACTGCTGTAGTTGTTGAAACTGCTATGAATACCGAAATGGGTAAAATTGCAAGCCTTCTTAGCAGAACTAAAAAAACAAAAACACCTTTGCAAATCCGTCTTAAACAGCTTGCTACAAGGTTGTGTCTGGTTGCAATATTTGCAGGTATATTGATGTTTGCAATAGGCCATTTTTACTGGGGCAATGCTATACCTGATATGCTCTTGGTTGGTATCTCCTTGGGCGTAGCGGCGGTTCCTGAGACTCTTCCGATTATTGTCACCATGATCCTATCTGTAAGCGTCCATACTATGGTGACAAAGAAAACTATTATCCGAAAAATGGTTGCTGTAGAAACCGTGGGTAATACTTCTGTTATCTGTTCCGATAAAACAGGCACATTAACCCAAAATCGAATGACTATTCAACAAATTTGGCATGTAGGTAAAACTCCTACTAATGTCACAGATGATTTTACCCCGGAAGAACAGCAAATGATAGAAAAAATGGCCTCATGTTGTAATGCACATATAAACATCATAGATGGAGAAGAAAAAACCATTGGCGACCCTACAGAGCTTGCTATGATGCGTTTATCTCTCAACAAAGGCGTACCGGAAGAGGAATTGATCAAGCGTTATCCAAGGGTTCACGAATTACCATTTGACTCCGGTCGTAAGCTGATGACTACGGTTCATAAAATGGATGATCATTATTTGTCCATCACCAAAGGAGCCTTTGATAGAATTCCTGTTGCCTGGAACGATTCTTTGAAAAAAGAAGCGGTTGAAGTACATGACTCTTTCGCAAACAGGGCTTTACGTGTTATCGCTTTAGGCTATAAAAAATATGATGAACTACCCACAGATTTAAGTGAAAACGAGCTGGAGAAGGATCTTATGTTGATGGGTCTGGTAGGTATGATTGACCCACCAAGGCCGGAAAGTAAAGAAGCCGTTGCCCGTGCAAAAGAAGCAGGCATCAGCACAGTTATGATAACAGGCGATCATATTGGTACAGCTAAAGCAATCGCAAAGGAAATTGGAATATATGAAGATGGTGACAGGGCTTTAACAGGGGACGATCTCAATGTTATGAGCGAAGAAGATTTGAAAGCTCAAGTGCGAGATGTATCCGTATATGCCCGTGTAAGCCCGGAAGATAAAATTAGGATTGTAAATGCTTGGCAGTCATACGATGAAGTTATTGCAATGACCGGTGACGGTGTAAACGATGCCCCGGCATTAAAAGCGGCAGACGTTGGTGCCGCAATGGGAATCACCGGCACAGAAGTATCTAAAAGTGCGGCAGACATGGTTATTACAGATGACAATTTTGCTACTATAGTAGAAGCCATTAACCAAGGGCGTATAACATACGATAATATTAGAAAAACCGTTTACTTTTTGCTTAGCGTTAACTTTGCCCAAATATTTATTATGCTGTCCAGTATGATAATTTGGGGACATGCGGCCATTATTGCAGTTCAAATTTTGCTTATTAATGTAGTTTCGGATGGTCTGCCCGGATTTTTCCTGGCTTTTGAAAAAGAAGAGCCGGGGATTATGACCCGTAAGCCTTTGTCAAAGGATGCCGGAATATTCGCTAACCGTTTAGGCATGAAAATTGCCCAGCGTTCCATAACCTTCTCAATACTTACTTTGACAGCGTTCATCATAGGTTTTTATGAGCTTATTCCGGCCATTCCAACAACAAACAATGTGGATGTAGCTATCACTATGGCGTTTTTAACACTGTCTTTTGCATCGGTTATTAATATTTTTAATGTACGTAGTGAGCTTTCTATTTTTAAAGTTGGATTTTTGTCTAACCCGGGAGTATTTTATGCCTCATTGGCTTCTATCGGCATAACTGTTGCTATCGCTTTGATTCCACCTTTGGCTAATGTTTTTGATGTAGTGGCATTAACCCCGCTTCATTGGCTGATTGTGGCTTTGCTCTCATCTATGCAAGTGGTAACTGTAGAGATTCAAAAGTTTATTGCAAATAGAAATAGGGTGGCTTATAATTAAATAAAGATAAAAATGCCGTTCCAATATACAAAGGAGCGGCATTTTTAGAACCTGCGGTCAAGTTAAATTTATTAGGAGGCTAGGATAATGAAAATGAAAACACTATTGTTATCACTCATTTTAATTTTGAACAGTATAGTACCTATCGCGGTATTTGCTAACGAAGTTAATGTCCTCGTTGATGGACAAGCAGTAACCTTTAGCAGACAAAGACCTATAATTGTGGATGGTGAAATTTTTATACCTGTTCGTGATGTTTTTGAATTAATGGGATTTGAAGTCCTCTGGTCAGAAAGCACAAATTCGATTGTTTTGATAAGAGACAACTACATAGCTACCCTCTCACCAGGAAGTAATGTTATCCGCACAAACGAAAAAAATATCTACTTGAATGCTTCGGCGCAAATAATAGAGAGTACCTTTATGTTACCACTTCATGCAGTTTTGGGAAATGTAGATTGCTATTTCATTAGTTTAGATGCGGAAACTAATACAGTAACCATAAACCCAAGCATATCAGAAAATACAGTAATCATAAACCCAAACATATCAGAATCAAGAAATGACGATGGTAGATGGTCTCCACACGACTTAGAGCCAACAACAGTAAGCATACAGTGGTGGGGAGGCGATATCCGTAATAATATTATGCTGGAGGCTTTAGATATCTTTATGGATAGGTACCCTCATATTACTGTTGAGCCTATTTATGGGGCTTTTAGCGGTTATCTTGATAGACTGATAGTTAACCTTGCCGCAACAACCGAGCCTGATATTATGATGGTACACTATTCCTGGGTACATGAGATTGGTGCAGGGTACAATGTTTTTTTAGACCTGAACACAGTTGGCCATGTTTTGGATTTAAGTGAGTGGAGCGATATTTTACAAGCAACTATGACAACCGCGGACGGGGAACTTGCTGCTGTTCCACATGGCTTGACAGGCAGACTTATTATATACAATCGTCATATGCTTGAAGCTCATGGGCGCACTTCTTTTCCTGCTACATTTGATGAATGGATAGAATACGGCTTGGAAGTTGCACAAGGCAATACCATAGTTGATATTGGGGAAAACACTTATGCTTTCTTCCCGGCAGGGCCGGAAGCCTTGGATATCATGATATTGACTATGCTTTACAATAAGACAGGACGCAACTTGCAAGAAAACAGACAAATGCTTCACACTGTTGACGAAGTTGAAGCTGTATTCAATATTCTGGGGCGAATGATTGAAACCAACACCATTCCCACTTTGGAACAGCAAGACTTCATGGTTAATTTCGTTAACCCTGTGTGGATGGAAGGACGTAGCGGCTCTACTTTTGAATGGGCAGGTAACATATATTGGGTTGCCAATGCCATCGATTTTAGGGATCATGACCATTTTATGAATTTTGATTATACAGAAGAGAGAGGGGTAGCACTTATTCCGGCTGTTGTACCGGGTGGCAACCAAGCTGTTATGCAAAGGCCACCACTAGGCTACGCAATATCAAGAAATACACTCAATACAGAGCTTGCGGCATATCTGCTTAATTTTCTGTATACTAATGAGGAGGCTCTTCGTGTAATAGGGAGTGAATTAGGCATACCTATGTCAAGAACGGCTGCTACTATAACAGAACGTGAAGGCTTATTTTCCGGCTTACAACTGGAAGGTATAGATCTTCTCCATGCAAACCGGGCTATAATGTGTCCCTTATTTGATAATCCCTTTTTGCGCATGGTTCGTTATGATATCATTGACGAGTTTAGAATGGGTACCCTTAATGCAAGAGAAGCCGCCGAAAGATTTATTGCAGATCAGCAAGACGAACTCCTGAAAATGGAGTGATAGAAAGCAACCCCATTAAGCATAGTTGAAAAAGTCGCTCTAACAGATAAAAGAGCGGCTTTTTTAATGTTAAGTGAAATTCCTATACTTTTATAAATGATATAATTTATAAATTATTGTCAATTTTGTGCATGTAGCATAGTAAAATGTTATAATGAATTCTAAATGAAAACTAAAAGCATCAAATAATGAATCAAATAAACTCGAAAATAAAAATCAAAGAAAGTTGTATAAAGCAAGACTTTCAGGAGTGGGTAAGGATGTCAAAGGAGCAGTCATTACAAATTGCAAGAATAAAAGAATGTATCAAGCAAATTGCAAATCTTGGGGAGAAACTGGGTACAAATGTAAGCGATAGTGACAGAAAATTATCAGATGAAATTGTAGACCTTTCGATCACTATGTTTGGAAAAAAGAAAATATTGAAATCATTTACTGTATTAAAAGATAAAGACCTTGCTAAAATCCAAATTGATGAAGAAACAGGCTCTTTTAATGAAGAGGATATTATTTTTTTGGATGGCTTTTTCAAAAATCCTCTTCATAACCTTGATGCTTTTTCACAGCTTGTTGTATATTCATATTCGCACTTAAAGAAGAAAGCTGTAACAAAACATAGTAACAATGATTTAATTTTTTATGCTAACATATATTCGCGGTATAGTGGTGAGATGCATGATGTTTTTTTCATAAATGACTCAAATGAATACTATATATTTGATGATGAAGTAGTAAATTCTAAATTTAAGTTTATTGACTACATTAATGATCATTTTGGAGATGATGAAACTACTATAAAAGCTCTTGTAGATTTGTCTAAAAGTGATGGGGTTACTTTTATCAATGCGCAAAGCAAAATAACAAAAATATTCAATGATTTTTCAGAAAAAACAAAAGAAAATTACGATTTTATAAATGGCACTATTACGTTTTTAGACTTTCTGGGAATGTCTTAAAACAGTAGAGGTAGCCAAGCAACATAATTGAAAAACCAAAAATTGATAACGAGTCCAACAACCACCCTGTGCATTAAGTGAGATTTAGAAAAGCGAATCCCTTTTCTG
>Ga0123355_10011603_pt1 | contig 13593 bp, 15 predicted proteins | sample TergutEmb28metaG_3_FD_89872 | JGI IMG/M metagenome (GOLD analysis project Ga0123355, IMG submission 89872) | Embiratermes neotenicus P1 segment gut microbial communities from Petit-Saut dam, French Guiana - Emb289 P1 | ecosystem: Host-associated > Arthropoda: Insects > Digestive system > Gut ...
AAAAAAAGCTTATGTTTTTTATGATGATAATTGGGTAGGAATGGAACCTTATAACGGTAGATTTCATGAGTTTGGATTTGATGGGATGATTAAGTGTGTTTTCTCAGGGTATGAGGCAAGAATGTGTTCAGCAGTTGATGTACCGATCCATGAAATTCGTCTCCACCCATATCTTTTCCCAGTAGGTCTTGGTGGTGCGCCAACATTTATGGAAGGCGGAAATCCAACGCGAGATGCCAAAATATATTGGAACAATGTAAGACGCGCATTACTTCGCGCGAAAATTGATCGAATTGGGCTGGGAGGCTATTTATCATTGGCAGAGCCATACCCAGATTTCCTCGATTATATTGAAAAAGTTGCAGATGAGTCAAGATTAATTAGATCTTTCCATGATGCGGGCAAACCGTATGAAATTAAAACAAAAGTTGCTGTCTTAACCTGTTGGGGCAAAACCCGCACTTGGACGCTTTCAGGTCACTTCCACGAAACCTATATGCACGATTTAATTCATGTGATTGAAGCCTTATCCGGGTTACCCATTGATGTTTCATTTATCTCTTTTGAAGATGTAAAAGCAGGTCGATTACCAGAATTTGATATTGTCATCAACGCTGGTTATGCTGGCAGTGCTTGGAGCGGTGGAGGCGTTTGGAAAGATGAACAAATTCTAACCATATTAACCGCATGGACACACAATGGTGGTACTTTTATAGGTGTTAACCAACCTTCAGCAGTAGAAGGATTTGATTCTTACTTTAGAATGTCTCATGTTTTAGGCGTTGACCAAGATACTGGCGCTAAAGTATGCCATGGGCGCTGGAAATTTGATGTCAGCGATGTTGCAGGAGTACTCCCAGAAGGTGTAGCTTTAAAAGCAAAAGAGAAGCGATTCTTAACAGATGGGAAAGCAGAAGTTTTACTAGCAGATGAGGAGAATCCAATTCTAACCATCAATGCCTTTGGAAAAGGAAAGGGAATCTATCTCGCTGAATTTGACTTTAATCTTGCGAATACCCGCTTATTATATCAGTTAATTCGCTATGCTGGTGGGGAGGGGATTATTGGAAAGTATATGACTAACAATCTTAACACAGAGTGTGCTTACTATCCAGAAAGTCGTAAATTAGTCGTTATTAATAATAGCAATGAGTTACAAACGACTAAAGTTGATACCGAGTTTGGAATTAAAGAATTTACTATCCTGCCGTTTGATACAGTAGTTACAGAGTTGTGAAATTTAAATAAGGAGGGGACGCAATGTCGGAATATTATTTAGCCATTGACATCGGAGCTTCTAGTGGACGGCACATACTTGGAAAACTCCATAAAGGGAAAATTGAACTTGAAGAAGTGTATCGATTTTCAAATGAAATGGAAAATCGGAATGGAAGGCTTTGTTGGAACATCCAAAGACTATTTCAAGAAATGATCAACGGTTTGAAAAAATGTGCTGAAGTTGGTAAAATTCCTACATTTATGGGAATTGACACGTGGGGCGTTGATTTTGTTTTGCTAGATGAAAATGATCAGTTAATTGGTGATGCTGTTTGCTATCGAGATGATCGCACTATCGGGATGGAGATGCAAGTTTATCAAAAAATTTCCCTTCGAGAGTTGTATGGTCGCACTGGGATTCAAAAATTACCATTTAATACAATTTACCAACTAATGGCTGTTAAGATGAATGAACCTAACCAGTTGGAAGAAGCTAAAACTTTGTTAATGATTCCAGAGTATTTCAACTTTCTTTTAACAGGTGTCAAAAAAGCAGAGTATACCAATGCAACATCCACGCAGTTGGTAAGCGCTGAAACTAAGATATGGGATTATGAACTAATGGAGCTTCTGGGTTATCAAGTAGGGATATTTCAAGAAATATCAAAGCCAGGAACGACAGTTGGGAATTTTACCGAAGCTATTCGAAAAGAAATTGGCTTTAACTGTGAAGTTTTATTGCCAGCTACCCATGATACAGCTTCTGCCGTAGTGGCAGTTCCAAGTAATGAAGAAGATACGCTGTATTTAAGTTCAGGCACATGGTCGTTAATGGGTGTTGAACGTTTGGTGCCCGATTGTTCTGAGGCGAGCATGGCGTACAACTTTACAAATGAAGGTGGATATGATGATCGTTATCGTTATTTAAAGAATATCATGGGACTTTGGATGATTCAATCACTTAAAAAAGAGCTTGATGACACCTATTCATTTGCCAAATTATGTGAATTAGCATCCCAAGAAACTATTTCTTCCATTGTCGATTGTCAAGATCCTTGCTTTCTTGCCCCTGACTCAATGATCCGTGCTATTCAGAATTACTGCGAAGAACATCAACTGACAATTCCGCGGACACCAGGAGAATTAGCCGCAGTTATTTATAATAGCTTAGCAGAATGCTACGCACTTACGGCAAATGAACTTGAAAAAATAATGCAAAAGAGATATAATGCCATTCACATTATCGGTGGAGGCGCAAACGCTGACTATTTGAATGCTATTACAGCAACGCGTACTGGTAAAGATATTGCTGCAGGACCTATCGAAGCAACAGCAATTGGGAATATTATAGTACAAATGTTGGCGACTGGTAAGTTTTCAGATTTGAAAGAAGCAAGACAATGTATTTACGACTCATTTGAGATCAAACACTATAAAGGAGCAAATGAACATGTTACAAGAGCGATATGAACAAGCGAAAGAGATGTACAAAAAAATTGGTATTCATACAGACGAAGCACTAACAGCATTAAAAAAGATTCCGATTTCCATTCATTGTTGGCAAGGTGACGATATTTCCGGATTTGAAGGAGAGAAAGAATTATCGGGGGGAATTCAAGTAACTGGGAACTATCCTGGGAAAGCTCGAACCCCAGAGGAGCTAATGGCTGATATTGATAAGGCATTTAGCTTGATTCCAGGGTGTCATCGCCTCAATCTCCATGCGAGCTATGCAATTTTTGAAGATGAGGCTGTAGATCGTGATCAATTAGAACCACAACATTTTGCGAAATGGGTTGAATTTGCAAAAGAGCGTGGATTAGGACTTGATTTCAATCCAACTTATTTTTCTCATCCAAAATCTAATATAGCAACTTTATCAAGCGTTGATGAAGAAATTCGGACCTTTTGGATTGAACATGGTAAGAGAAGTATCAAGATTGCTGAATATTTTGCAACAGAATTAGGAACACCATCTCTACTTAATATTTGGATTCCAGATGGATTCAAAGATATTCCAGCTGACCGCACAGCACCACGTGCTCGTTTAAAAGACTCATTAGATCAAATCCTAACAATTGATTATGATAAGACAAAGGTGTATGTGGCTGTTGAATCGAAAGTATTTGGAATTGGAATGGAGAGTTATACAGTAGGGTCTCACGAATTCTATATGAACTATGCAGCGAAAAATGATATACTATGCCTCCTTGATAATGGTCATTATCATCCAATGGAGATGACATCAGATAAAATCGCTTCATTGCTGTTATTTGCCCCGAAAATTGCCCTTCATGTAACGCGTCCTGTTCGTTGGGATAGTGATCATATTATTTTATTCGATGATGAAACACGAGAAATCGCAAAGGAAATCATTCGCCATGGAGCGGAGAAGGTATTGCTTGGTCTTGATTTCTTCGACGCTAGTATAAATCGTATTGCTGCTTGGGTCGTTGGAGTAAGAAATATGCAAAAGGCACTTTTAAATGCATTACTAACACCTCATGATAAACTGGCTAAATTACAGGAGAAGCATGAATTTACAGAACTTCTAGCTCTACAAGAAGAATTAAAATTATACCCAGTCGGAGATGTATGGAATTATTTCTGTGAGCAAAACAAAGTACCAGCTAAAGAGGATTGGCTCGCAGTTGTGAAGCAATATGAGAAAGATGTGCTATTTAAGCGCAGCTAATAGAAGGTGATGTCAAAGTGAACATATTAGAAGCTAAATTTATGCAAGGATTCATCCGTTTGGCAGCAGCGGGTTATCAAATGAGATGGCACGAGTTGAACGGTGGCAACTTAAGCTATCGGTTAAAAAATGAAGATGTAAAAGAAGTTAAAGATCATTTAAACTTTGATAATCAATGGGTAGAAATTGATACAACTATTCCTAAGTTAGCCTCAGAATTTTTCCTAGTAACAGGTAGCGGTAAGTTTTTTGGCAATGTAGAGCAAGATCCAGAAGCGAATCTTGCGATAATTGAAGTAGATGAACACGGCGAGAAATACCGCATTGTTTGGGGATTATGTGAAGGTGGAACTCCAACTAGTGAATTACCTTCTCACCTGATGAATCATGAAGTAAAGAAACTAGCTACAAATGGTGAGCATCGTGTCATTTATCATGCACACCCAGCAAACCTGATTGCCTTAACATTTGTATTACCCCTCAAAGATGAAGTATTTACACGTGAGCTGTGGGAGATGATGACAGAGTGTCCAGTTGTATTCCCAGAAGGGATCGGTGTCGTCTCTTGGATGATTCCAGGCGGCAAAGAGATTGCCGTTGCAACAAGTGAATTAATGAAAAAATACAACATCGCCGTTTGGGCACACCATGGTTTGTTTTGCTCAGGAGCGGATTTTGACCGAGCGTTTGGCTTAATGCATACAGTTGAAAAATCAGCAGATATCTTGGTTAAGGTCTTGTCGATGGGTGGTAAACGCCAAACGATTACGGTTCAAAATTTCCGTGATTTAGCAGCGGATTTTGCTGTAACATTAGATGAGAAAGCATTATACAATTGAACAAAAAAATACTATTGCAATAGCTTGTCGATTGAACAAAATCTTATCATTGCAATTGTTTGAATTTTCGTGATATAATCGTAATATATACAAAAACAATACTGGAGGAATGTAAAATGGCAACACGTTATTTCTTTGTACCACAGATTAATTTATTAGGGGAAGGATGTCTAAATGATTTCGGCGCTGAGGTAGTCGGATTAGGATATAAAAAAGCATTAGTAGTAAGTGATCCAGTCTTAACTGAACTTGGGATTGTAGCGAAAGTGACAGACCAGCTTACAGCAAATGGGATTGAATTCGTTTTATTTAATGAAACAACTGAGAATCCCACTTGTGCACAAGTTGATGCAGGACTTGTAGCTTTACAAAAAGAAAAGTGTGATTTTATCGTTTCCGTTGGAGGCGGGTCGCCTCAAGATTGTGCAAGTGCAATTGGAATACTAGCTACTAATGGTGGAAATATCCGCGACTATGAAGGAATTCATATGTCAAAGAACAGATCCTTACCAGTTGTAGCAGTGAATACAACAGCAGGAACTTCAGCTGAGGTTACGATTAACTACGTCATCACTGACGAAGATCGTGGCGTTAAGATGGTAATGGTTGATAAAAACAGCGTCGCTACAATGTCGGTAAGTGATCCAGAGTTGATGATTGGTAAGCCACCAGCATTAACAGCAGCAGTAGGGGTTGACCTATTAACGCACGCCATTGAATGCCTCGTAACACCAGGTGCGTATACTGTATCTGACCCACTGGCACTTGAAGCATTAAAAGTTGTCTTTGATTACCTACCACGCGCAGTCAAAGATGGAAATGATTTAGAAGCCCGTGAACAACTATCTTACGCAAACTTCATAGTCGGACTGGCATTTAGCAACGCAGGACTCGGATACGTCCACGCAATGGCACATCAATTAGGTGGCATCTACGACCTAGCCCACGGCGTATGTAACGCGATGTTACTTCCAGTCGTGCAACGAGAAAATGCGAAGCATGTACCAGAAAGATTCTGCCTAATCGCTAAGAAGTTGGGATTTGATTGTGAAGCTGCGACACCAGCAGCGTGTGCAGAATTTGTGATTGATAAAATCGTGGCATTATGTGAAGAAGTTGGGATTCCCAAATCGCTAAAGGAACTTGGGATTGAGGATCCTGATCTAGACCGGCTTGCTGAAGCTTCTTTGAAAGATGTTTGTGCAGGTGGAAATCCATTTATGCCGACGAAAGAGCAGACGATTGAGATGTTTAAGAAAATTGTTTAACGAAATTACACAGGAGAACTTGCGAGTGCGGTTCTCTTTTTTGTGGCTAAGTAGGCATATCACGCTTAAATGATGCAAAAAGATAATTTTTTTGAGTTAGGTGAAACTTTTATTGTTGCTAATACGTATTAGTTGTATAGTGACACAAATTTAAATGGCAAGAAGAGTTAACTTATGATATGTGAAAAATGTAGTAAAATATAGGATAGTGATACAATATTTTTCAAAGGAGAGTACCTGCAATATGCTTAAAAAGTTCAGTATTAAATATAAGCTAGTATTAGTGTTAAGCTTCACTTTGTTTTTGATGGGCTGTTCTAGGGACTTTGAATATGTTGGAGAGCACCCAGAACTATTTTCAGTCGCAGTTAATTCAGTCCTAGGTGTGAGAGGATATTTACCTGGTCATATGAATCAACCGAACATTACTGTGGTAGACAGAGATGGTTATGGAAGAATACTGTTTTCTTATGATGAAGGACATGATGTAGGTGACGATTCTTTACTAAGCGGTTTCAATTATGTGATTGTTCAAAAAGTTGAAGGCGATTATGCGTATTTTTATCCTCACTATAATTTCATTTCAGGTTTCGATTCAGGGCATTTTACAGGTGAGGAAATGGCAGCTTTAAGAGAAGTCAATAGTTGGAATCAAGAAATGAGCGATAGTAGCGAATTTGTAAGAGTTAGGGTTGTTCGACAAAAGGAGGAAGGACCTATTTCAGATAATGAGCTCGTTGAAATGCACCATCTTATTTTTCCTGATTTAAATTTTAGTAGAGGACAAATTATTCCTAACGTTGTATTTTTAAGAATAGATGGTTATGGTAGATCAGTTTACCTAGTTAGTAGAGGTGGTACTGGTACTCATATTGCAGCTTTGTTCCAACCCGATCATTCGTTTGATGTAGATACAGGCATCCTTGAAATAGAAGACCTTACTAACTATCAAACTGAGCTAAGACTATTTATGGAAGCTAATGGTTGGGATACACCTTTTGATGATTAATATCAAGCTGTTTTTTGATAAAGAAAATATTGTTAGCGATGGTATTTTGGCATAATGAAAAGCCACCACAGAATCACACAAAAAAATCAATCACACTATTGCCATTATTGAGGTGGTAGTTTATTATATTCAGATGCTGCATTTGGTTCAAATACTTAGTGCAGCTTTTTTTTGCCTAATTAATGAATAGCTTGGTTTAAAAAAAAATTTGACAAAAAGATTTAAATATCAAAGCAAGTTATTGACATCTAGGGATGAAACAATTATAATCTAAGATATATGTCAAAATTTAGCGTTTTTTGAGGAATAATGTTTGAAAATGAAATGATAGGTGGTAATGATAATGAGTGAAATTTCGATAAATACCAGCAGAGTGGAAGAAAGAGCCGGTCAGTTAGAAAGCGCTGGGTAATCTCTTATGGAACGATCTGAAACAACCGGGCAAGGATACCTATACTAGGACTTTTCATGGGAGATGATCCTTCAACTGTTTCGGCGAACGCTAATATCCAAGAAGCGATTCAAAAATCGTTGCCAGCCAACAGTGCTCTTACAAAGACTTTAAAAGATAGTGATGCCCAGATTCGCTAAAATAAGAATCGTTTTTGCAGAAATCGATCAAGATGCTGTTAATTCCATGGGCATTGAAGGTATGGAGATAGTGGGAGGGTGATTTTAATGGTAAAAGAAATAAGAATCGAAGAAGTTAAAAGAGAAATAGAAAGAATTGAGACTAAACAAAATAAGTGTCGGGAATATTTAAACCGTGTCAAAGAAGGCGAAGAGCATGCCTATGATTTTTTACAGGATGAAACAGGAAAAATAGATGAGGAATTTGAGGCTTGCAAAGATGATGAGCATCCATGCTTAGATAATTTAATTGAGGAAAGAAATCAGCGACTACAACAAATGCTAAGCGAATGTGAGGATTTGTTAAATGAAATTGCAGATGAGCAACCAAATGTGAATTATCAATGTTCGGAAAAAATTAACGAGTTAGAATTGGAAATGAGACGATTACAAATGGCGGTTATTTGATATGGCTATTAGTCCAAGTGCAAGGATAAATCGTCTTCAAATGAGGAGTCAATCTATTACAGAGATTCGACGATTAAATGGAGATAATACAGTTTTAACGACAGCAATTACAGTATTGAACACTTTTATTGGCAAGAGTACCGGGAACGGATCCGATTGTCTGGATGCCGTTTCCGTATGGTGATGATATATTAAATAGTAGACAACACCCTGATATAACTAATCCTTCTGATACATCCACAGGATACTTGTTTCATATAAACGGTCGTACATTTTCAGGACCTAACGGTTGGGGACACAGGCTAAGCTCACTTGATATTATGAGACAGTTTATGAGGTGTAGTTATTGTGGTGGACATCATAATTAAATTAAAGGAGGTTTAAGAGTGAAAAAAAAGTATATCATCTTTGTTTGGATTTTTGTTATTATCATAACTGGAATACTGTTTGCATGGTGGTGGACTAGTGAAGATGCTAACTCAAGAACTAGAACAAGTGAAGAAAGAAAATCGGAAGCATATTCAGGATGGTTAAAAACGGAGTATCTGAATTATTTCGAAATTGAAGAGGGTTTCCATATCATAGATAATTTTAGAGCCTCAGGAGCTCAGCTTGATTTTATTATTTATGATATACAGCCGATTGATGAAAATGAATGGGGTTTTCATCTTGCAATTGTAGTGATAAAGGATGGTGAAGTGTTTGATGTTATCTACAACCGTGACCGTTGGTCTGGAAATATAAACATTTTAGAGATAGATGTGAATTTTGATGGGAACATGGACGTGATTATTTTTATGGGTTATATGGGTACTCAAGGAGCACGAACATATGAGATACATCTTCAACGTGATGATGGATTTTCATCAGATCCGATTTGGATTTCGAACCCTATTTTGGATGTTGAAAATCAGCTGATTTTGACATCACATAGAAATGCAGCATGGTCTCACAGCCGATTCATATACCGTTTTATAGGAGATGAACTTATTGCAGTAGAGCATTTACTTACAGAAATTGTTCGCTCAGAAGAGGAGGAAACTTCAGATCAATATCTTTGGTATCATACAATACTAGTTGATGGTGAGTGGCAAGTTCGTGAATCTTATGTGACGACAGAAGGCTATGGTTATCATCCCGATAATTATTGGCGAGAATATTGGTCTGGGGATAGATGGCAGCAGGATAGCTGGGGATCTTATAACCTTATAAATGAAGCCAATTAAAAAGATCGACCTTCAGATGAATAGAGGGGTATCATGCGCATTTATTGTTGAAAAAGGAACAGATAGCGAACAACAACATATAGGCTATGTAGGTAAATTTAATAACGTGTGGAATGAGTGGAAATATTGTCTCTATTGTGGTAAAATTAATGGAGGTGACGAATAGTGTGCTTTGTAAAGAATAAAGCTAGAACTACTGTTATAGTAAGTGTACTGCTTTTACTTATGGGATGTGCAAGCGATAATCAGTTAATAAGTGATAGTAGTATTAATATGGATAACATGAATGAAGTCCGATCAGATACCAGTGATACACCAACAGAAGATGTAGAGACTACTGCAGAAATGACTATCACATATGAAGATGCATCGGAAGAAATAGACTTATCTACTACCGATGCTATTGAAAATAAAGCATCAATAATTGAAAATCCATTTGATGATCTTAATGAGTCTTTACAAAATGGTGAAACAGTCTACTTTGAGAGCTTTTCAATTGTGCCACAAATATATACTGCGGAAATTGAACAGCGAGTCCCTGGTTCACAAGGGGATCATGTAGGTTCAGTATCTATTGAATACCCAATGTTTGTCAGCTCAAAAGTTGATATGACAACAATTAATGAACATATCTATAATGGGATGAACATGGAATATTACAGACTGTTAAATCTTTATGAAGAGCGAGACTTTCCTGGAGCCTTTTCTATATGGCAATTTTATCGTATTGAATACAAATCAGATGAGATGATAAGCATTTTATTTTCTGGGGGTGGTTCTAATCCAGGAGGTAGAACGCGAGGGCACTCGAATTCTGTTATCATTAACTTGCAAACAGCAGAGTTATTAACGTACAGCGATTTTATGTCTCTTGAAGAAATTGAAGAAGCAATTGAAACAGAGAATTTCAGACAGTTGGGCGATAATGTTGTTAGAGATGCTATGGAAATGGTTCTCGGAACATTGAAATTAGGCTACCCTCATTACTTCCGCTTAAATCATTTGAATGAGCTGTGCATTGACATTGACCTCAGGTTTCGAATATATCGTCTTCCTGTGATGGTTTGTGTTCCAAGAGATTAAAAATTTACCTGCCTATCTGCTTCACTCAAGCAGATATACTATAGCTATCACGAAAGCTCTAGAGTTTATGTTTATACAGGGAGTTGATGCTGTGAAAAAAATGTTGATTAGCTGTGTTATAATGATAATCCTAATCATTTCTATCGTACTAATGGGTTTATACCAATTTTCACCATCACCAGAGCAAATAGTGAAAGAGTTTGATCCTGTATATGAAGTCATTGCTGATTATCAGTTTCAATCCTTGGGAACAATTGAAATGATATTTCCAAATAGAGCTCTAGCTCAAGCAGTCGCAGATGAGTTGGCTGTTAATATTGATACCTATGTAACACAAAGTGAACTTAATGTTGTTGAGGAATTAATAAGCGAAAGTTGGTGGCTCATTGATAGTATGGTTGGTATTGAGTACTTGGAAAACCTTACATCGCTAACATTAAGAAGCAATCAAATAACTGATATAACACCATTAGGTGGTTTAACTAATTTAAGAATATTGAGGTTAAATGGTAATCTGATTGATGATTTACGGCCTTTGTCTAATTTGCGATATTTAGAGGAATTGGATTTAACATTCAACGAAATTGATGACTTGCAACCCTTATCCAATTTAGTCAATTTAGAATTTTTAAGTCTTTATGGCAATGAAATCAGTGATTTAGGGTATTTAGAGAATCTTACTCAATTAGAAGAATTGAGTTTAGGCATTAACCAAATTAGTGACATAAGTCCTTTAGAAAATCTAACTGGCTTAAGGAGACTAGATCTTATATCAAATCAAATCGAAGACATAACTCCTTTGGCAAGTGTAACTGTCAAGTAGGAGTAGGCCATTTTTGCTAAATAATTTTGTGCCAATTTTGGTTATTTTTGCTAAATAAGACTGAGCCATTTTTGCTAAGTGAAAATGTGCCACTATGATTCTTGAATATAGATGAATATGGAGTATTGAGTGCCCCGTATGCCATCTTATCACAGATGAGCCGTAGGCGACTCTGTGATAAGATGGCATACGGATTCGGTCGTAGCCTCCCCATATTACCTAGTCTTTGAATATGGTTTGTCGATGCTTTACTCGGAAGCTTTCGCCACTGAGTTGAATAATTTCAGACTTTTGCACAACCCTATCAAGAATTGCAGCTGTAATTATTTCATCACCGATAAGTTGTCCCCATTCCTGTGGAGCTTTATTTGAAGTAAGTACAATAGATGTGGTTTCATACACTTCATTTATGAAATGGAAGAATAGATTAGCTTCTTGTTTAGTAAGTGCCATGAACATCAAATCATCTAAGATGATCATATGTGCATCCTTCATTCGCTTTATCTTCTGAAAAGATCTTGGTGTGATTTCTTGAGTTTTCAACAAGCGGATCATTTCACCCATTGTTACAAAGTAGACTTTGTAACCAAGTCCAATAGCTTTGATGCCAAGACCTACAGACAGATGCGTCTTACCAACTCCGGTCGGTCCAAGCAACACCAGATTATAACTTTGATCTATCCAGTCAAGTGATGAAAGTTGGTTAAACTGTTGTTTGCTTAGTGACTTTTGTTCATCTAGTAAAAACTCATCAAGTTCCTTCTCATAGGGAAATGTTGCAGCTTGCATTCTACGTTCATGTGCCCTTTTAAGTCGTTCTTGGAGTTCATGATCAAATACATCATGTAGGAAATCACAATATGCTGGCTGCTCCTCTTTAGCTCGAACCAAGTGATTGTTCACTTCATTCAGCGTGGCTGTCAACCTCAATTCTCTTAATATCTCTTGAAGTTTTTTGCTTTTAGACATCAATGCACCTCCATCATTTTTGTATAGATTTCGAGATTGCGTTTCTCTGTTTGGATGGCAGCTAATTTCCTTTGTGTTTCTGCGGAGAAATAGCCATCTGGAATATATACTTCCTCCTCTGGGATAACGTGTGGGCGATGATACAATTGCTTATGTGCGTATTTAAAATCATTGGCACTGTAGAGTCGCATATCTATACAATATCCGACTGTTGCCGTTAACTCTTCACGTGAATGACATTGTGCAAAATTAATTATGAGTTGAAATTGATCGCGTATGTAGCGTGGATACCTCCTCTTTAATTCGTTGGTAAATTGTTCAGCTTCCTCTTTGTTATCAAAACAAGCTATGACTTTTTCTGCCATCTCCGCAATGCCAAGTGTTCGGTCGCGAGTGTGCTCCCTGTTTTGCACAAGCCGTCCACGATTAAGTGATTCATCATGCTTGGCAATAGTTTCACCACTTTCGATGTTCATTATTGTCAACATACCGTCAGTCACATAAATGTCTACGTCTACACCCCTTTTTTGATATGTTCCTAACGGTACTGAGTAGCGATTGGATTTATACATGATCGTATTGTCCTTTCGCACCCTTCTTCGCATGACAGTCGTTTCAGAATTAGTCTTAAGGCGTTTGCTTATGTCTGGTAAGAGATGCTTCTGTTCTTCTTCAAATACGATGGCTGGAATCCTTTTAGTAGTGTTGTGTTGCTTGCCATTTCCTTTTCTAACTAGCCAAGCCAATGCTTCTTTATTCCATCTATCTAGGTCGTAAAACAAGCGATTCTTTGCAAAATTATTCTTGATAAAACCTATCACATTTTCTATGCGACCCTTACTTTCTGGATCTGCACCACGACACATATAGATTTGAAATGGCTCTGTCTGTTGGTAAACATCAAATTGCTTAGTGTAGATAATATCACCAGCATTTTCGCTAACAACAATGATACTATCTTGGTCATAAACTATTTCTTCTGGTTTTCCACCAAAGTATTTAAAAGCTTTTCCGTGTATTTGAATCAAATCCACTGTAGTGAGGGGTCTATCTTGCCAAACCATATATTTGTATCTTGAATATGATAGCACGAAGGCTGCAACATATAGCTTGATCTTTCCACCTGATGCTTTCATGATCCACGTTTCTCCAAAATCCACTTGTGCTTGTGCACCCATTGGTAGTTCTAGTACTGCTTCATACGCTCGCACAGCGCTTGTTTTGGGAATTTGGTGCAATTCACGCAACTCGCTAACATAACTTCTTACAGATGCACTGCTAATATTTATGATTCCACGCTCCTCTAGTATATTGTGTCATCTAAAACTTTACAAAATAACAGGATAGAGCCATTTGAGCTTTATTCGAGCATCAGCAGAGGTAAACTGCCAATCGACACCCTTCTGGTCAGCATTACGTTTAGAT
>Ga0123355_10011604_pt1 | contig 13591 bp, 13 predicted proteins | sample TergutEmb28metaG_3_FD_89872 | JGI IMG/M metagenome (GOLD analysis project Ga0123355, IMG submission 89872) | Embiratermes neotenicus P1 segment gut microbial communities from Petit-Saut dam, French Guiana - Emb289 P1 | ecosystem: Host-associated > Arthropoda: Insects > Digestive system > Gut ...
GATAGAGCTATTACAGGCGCGGAACTTGTTCGCATGAGTGATAAAGAACTACATGAACAGGTGCGAAATATTTCTGTTTATGCGCGCGTAAGCCCTGAAGATAAAATTCGTATAGTTAAAGCATGGACAGCACATGGCGAAGTTGTTGCAATGACGGGCGACGGTGTAAATGATGCTCCTGCATTAAAAGCAGCGGATGTTGGTGTTGCTATGGGAATTACAGGCACAGAAGTTTCCAAAAATGCCGCCGATATGGTTATCACGGATGATAATTTTGCTACTATTGTTGATGCTATTTCGGTTGGGCGTACCTCTTATGACAATATTCGTAAAACAATTGCATTTTTATTAAGTGTAAACTTTGCGGAAATTTTCATTTTATTGTTTGGTATGTTAATTGTTGGGGTATCCCCGCTAATGGCTTTACAAATCCTTCTAATCAATGTAGTTTCTGATGGTATTCCTGGATTCTTTTTAGCATTTGAAGAGCCAGAAGAGGGTGTTATGAAACGTAAGCCTTTAAGTAAAGGCTCTGGTATATTTGCGGCTGGATTAGGCGCAAATATTGCACGTGGTGCGATTTGTTTTTCAATTTTAACGTTGGGTGCGTTTTTCCTTGGTTCATATGTAGAACTTTCTTCAAATGTAACACCTTCGTATCATGTTGGCATTTCTATGGCGTTTGTTGTACTTTCTTGGGCTTCCGTCATCAACATCTTCAACGTACGTAGCGCAAAATCTATATTCAAAATCAATCCAATGTCAAATCCTGGGTTGTTCTTTGCCGCAGTGGGTACAATCTTATTTACCCTTGCAGTGGCTTTGTTCCCTCCTTTTGCAGAAATATTTAGCGTGCAAACAGGGCTTAGTTTAATTCATTGGGCTATTATGATTGGTTTAACTCTTATGCAGTTAGTTGTTGGTGAAATTCATAAACTTATTAAAAGATAAGACCATAAGACCAAGACCGCGGGGTTTCACCCCGCCCCCCCACAAGGGGACTAGTCCCCTTGACCCCTGTTCTGAAAAACGCATTCGCGTTTTTCGTTTTAAAGGAAAGTAAAAATCCTCCAAAATTGAATATTTTGGAGGATTTTTACTATTTTGATGCTTGCTTGCACTTATTGGAAATTATCGTGGTTGTTGTGGTCAACTGTATTGGCATCAGGCATAATTACAGCAAGAATGATGTAAACAACAATACCACCCCAAAGAGTACCTGGGAAAATGGTGAGTATAGCGAATATAATACGGACTAAAGTCGCATCCATACCAAAGTATTCTGCTATGCCTCCACATACACCCGAAATTGTTTTGTTTGTGCTGGATTTAGCAAGTTTTTTCATGTTAATTCCTCCTAGAATATATATAATTAAAACTTTACATTAGCTTAAATGCAAGTTACTATAACAGATACGTTGTTATTTTGTGGTTGTCTGTTATTTTGTTGGTGAAGGATATCCAGTAATAAATCTCCTGGAATCATTTCCATATGGGGCGCGTGTTGCATAAGAAAAATAATTTTCACCTGCCACGATAATATGGTCTATCACAAATATATCAATAGAGTTTAGTTTTTCTGCAATAGAACGTGTTACTTCATCATCTCCACGAGATGGGCGAATTGAACCTGACGGATGATTATGAGCCATAATAATAGCACGAGCGTTGTCTGTGACAGTTACATTTAGAATGCTCCGAAAGTATGGCGCGCATTCATGCACTGTACCTTTTGAAATAAGATGTTCATTGATTAATTGATATTGTGAATCCAGCGTAAATACATAAAAATGCTCTACTGTGTAGCCTATAAACAATTTTATTGCATAATTTACAGCGCGTTCAGTGGTATTTAATGGTGTTCTTGCAGTGCTCCAACGTTGTACAATATACAAATTGGCAATTTTAGGAATCAAGTTGATTAATACAGCAACCCGTTCAGTGCAGTTTAATTCTTTCATTAATGTAGGAACATCCGCTTCAAACAAATGTGGCAATGAATGAAATTGTTTAAGCATCTTATGTGCAAGTTCGTTTACATCACCACGTGGATAACCATAAAACAAGAGAAATTCCAATACTTCATGGTCAGCAAAACCGTCAAACCCTGTTTTTAAATATCGTTGTCGCATTCGCTGGCGGTGCTTTTCATGAGAATGCTGTTTGTCTTTTTCCACACAAATTACCTCATAGCATCTTCTAAAGCATCAGTTACAGTTTGTAAAACTTTGATTCTTGCATATTTTTTACTATTTGACTCCACAATTATCCAAGGGGCATGAGGTGTGTGTGTACGTGCCAACATTTCATCTACGGCTGTTTCATACAAATCCCATTTTTCCCTATTACGCCAATCTTCCTCTGTAATTTTATGTTGCTTTAGAGGGTCATTTTGGCGACTTTCAAAACGTTGTAATTGTTCTTCTTTGTCGATATGCAACCAAAATTTTAGCATTACTGTACCATGTGCTACTAGATGTTGCTCCATTTCATTGATTTCTGTGTAAGCGCGTCGCCAAATATGTTCTGGTGTAAGTTCTTCTACACGTTCCACCAAAACGCGCCCATACCAAGAACGGTCAAAAATTGTTAAATGTCCATCTTTGGGCATTTTAACCATAAACCGCCATAAATAATGACGTGCCATTTCTTGCGGGCGTGGCACTCCAATAGGAACTACCGCATAACAACGCGGGTCTACTTCGGAGGTTAGGCGCTTGATATTACCACCTTTTCCAGCGGCATCCCAGCCCTCATACACAACAACCGCAGAACGTCGTTGTGTATACATTTTATTCATTAGCATACGCATTTTTTGTTGATAATGTTCCAGTTCATCTTTGTATAAAGCATCGTCAATTGTTTCATCAGGAGAAATACTTCTTAAAGTGCGTGGGATGTTTGTTGGTGTGATAATTTGTGGTGGTGTTCCACATTCGTGGGCATCCAAACGCGCTTCTATAGAATCAATTATGGTACTCATTATTTTGCATGTAGCAAACCGCCTGTCTTCTGCTTCAACTATATGCCAGGGATTTTCATCAGTGCTTGTCATTCGTAGCATTTTTTCAAAGTGGCGCAAATTTTGCTCGTAGCCTTTATTTTGCGCCCAGTCTTTTTCATGTACGCGCCATGACGTTGTTGGGTCTTTTTCCAGAGATTTAAAACGTCGTTCTTGCTCCTCTTTGCTAATGTGCAAAAATAATTTAATGATTAAATACCCTTCTTCGGTAAGTTGTCGTTCAAATGCATTTACGTCGACATAAAAACCATGGGCTTCCATATTACTTAATCCCCATGCAGAGCGGATATTTGGCAAAATAAGCCTATGCCAGCTCTTATCCATAATTACTATTTGCCCCTTGCCTGGTAGGTACGTCCAGAAGCTCCATAAAAATGGGCGCATTAGTTTATCATCTGTGATTGTGCCCGTTGTTCTTACATCAAAATAACGTGGGTCAAGTGGATTTACCACCCGTGAGATACATGTACCTTTTCCAGCTGCACCCCAGCCCTCAAACACAATTACCACAGGAAGCCTTGCTTCTCTCACACGTTGTTGCAGAAAAGTTAATTTACTTTCCAATTGTTTTAGGGTTTCCTTATACTCTTTCTTATCCATTACTTGCGTTTGTATATCGGACAACATTTTTGTTATTCCTTTCAAAATGTGTTCATTTTCAAACTTTTAGAAAGTATAGCACAGATACATGAAAATCACATAGCATAAATTTGAATATAATTGCCATTTGTGATACATTCTTTAAAACTCTTTAAAGAAGGATGATTATACATGAACATGCGTATGGATTACAACAACATGTTACCACACATGATTGGTACAGAGGGAATCACACAGGAACAATTTGACAAACTTGAGCCTGCTATTACAAAAGCCAACAAAGCAATGGTAGACAAGCGCGGGCAAATGGCATGGAGAGATTTGCCACACAATCAAGATGAAGTTGTTAAAGACATTTTGGCATATGTAGCCGAAAAAAAAGACCAAATTGATGCATTTGTAGTATTGGGAATTGGTGGGTCTGCATTAGGACCTTTAGCGGTTCAGCAAGCCCTTAACCATCCATTTTATAACGAGTTACCATTGGGGACGCGCAAATTCCCTAAATTATACATTGTTGACAATGTAGACCCCGAAAGGCTTGTATATCTTTTCCAAACGATAGACCCAACGCGTTGTTTATTTAATGTAATTTCCAAATCTGGAAGTACATCCGAAACAATGAGTCAATTCATGATTATCCAAAAATTACTAGAAGATAAAATTGGCAAAGAAGCTACTAAAAAATTAATTGTATGTACCACAGACGCAGTAAGTGGCAATCTAATAACAATTGCTAAAACAGAAGGTTACAAATATTTTATTATTCCATCAGCAGTAGGCGGGCGTTTTTCAGAGCTAACCCCAGTTGGGTTACTTCCAGCGGCATTTTGTGGCATAGACATAAAAGGATTGCTAGAAGGCGCGGCACAGATGGACAAATTATGTGAAACATCCGATATTTACAAGAATCCAGCCCACATGTATGCACTGCTACATTATATTGGTATGACAAATGGTAAAAATATATCAGTAGTAATGCCATATGCAGATTCATTAAAATTTATTTCCGACTGGTATGCACAATTATGGGCAGAATCATTGGGCAAGCAGTATGATGTGGATGGCAACATTGTAAACGTGGGGCAAACGCCTGTAAAAGCCTTAGGCGTAACAGACCAACATTCACAAGTGCAACTTTATGCAGAAGGTCCTTACGATAAAATTATTGTATTCCTTGGAGTTGACGAATATCGCGAAACAATTACCATTCCAAAGACCTATGCAGACATGCCTAGCCTTGGGTTTTTGGGCGGTGTTACTCATAACGATTTAATCAAGACAGAGCAAGCCGCCACAGAGTACGCATTAACCAAGGCAAACCGCATGAACATGACTATCACATTACCAAAAGTAACCCCTCAAACACTGGGGCAACTACTATATTTCTTTGAAGTTGCCACTGCATACGCTGGAGAGCTTCTTAACATTGACGCATTTGACCAACCTGGGGTTGAAGAGGGCAAAAACGCAACTTATGCCATGTTTGGTCGTCCTGGTTACGAGGCAAAGAAGGCGGAATTGGATTCTGCACCAGCTAAAGATAGTAAATACGTTATATAAATAATATTGGGTTTTTCTAAAATCCTGTGATTACGTAGGGGACGCACTCCTGTGCGTCCCGCCAATAACAACATGCATCCCACCATTTTGCGGGGCGCGTCCCCTACAATCACACAAATTTGGAAATACCCATATTTTTTACTAATGCGAGGTGATGTAAAATGCAAATAAATGAACCTGAAATTAGATTTGAGGGGTTTAGTGGCGAGTGGGAACAACATAAACTGGGAGAAATAACCTCAAGTTATTCAGGTGGTACGCCAAGTGTTGGCAATGATAGTTATTATGGTGGAGAAATTCCATTTATTCGCTCTGGTGAAATTAACAGTAACACCACCGAGTTATTTTTAACAGAGGAAGGTTTCAATAATTCGTCTGCTAAAATGGTCAATGAAGGTGATATCCTATATGCTTTGTATGGTGCTACAAGTGGTGAAGTTGGTCTGTCACAAATAACTGGCGCAATAAATCAGGCAATACTTGCTATCAAACCAAATAGTGGTTATGCAAAACACTATATATCGCAATGGCTACGAAATAACAGAAAAAGCATCATTGATAAATTTTTACAAGGTGGACAGGGCAATTTATCAGGTTCAATCGTTAAAGATTTGGATATTAAGCACCCAACGCATGAAGAACAGGAAAAAATTGGCGAATTACTTCATGTCCTTGATGAAATTATTACCATTAATAAACAAAAATTGGATGGATTGCGCAAGTTAAAAAAAGGATATTTACAGCAAATGTTTCCACAAATAGGGGAAACCATGCCAAGGGTGCGATTTGATGGTTTTACAGAGCCTTGGGAGATGCGAAAGTTGGGGGAGTTTGTACTAAGTTTAAAGAGTGGTTTATCTCGTATGCTTTCTGGTGAGGATATTGGACTGCCTGTAGTTCGTGCCAATAATATTGTTGATGGAAGACTTGATATGGAGAATAATTTGAAATACTGGCATATTGATGACCCACAAGGCGCACAAACTTCTAATTATCTTATTTGTAAAAATGATATTCTCATTAACTTTATAAATAGTGAATCAAGGACGGGAACATCTGCCATTGTTGCCAATAACCCTGCAAGAGATACGATTTACACCACTAATATTTTGAATCTTAGAACAAACGAATATGCTAAACCTTATTTTATTTTCACAATGACATTTTCTAAAAATTACCAAGATTATATATCATCAATAACAAAACCTGCTGTAAGTCAATCAAGTTTTACAACTGTAGATTTTAAGGATTATATATTTAGATGTCCTTCCATAGCAGAACAAACCACCATAGGCAATTTTTTTCGAAACATTGACAACCAAATTACCACCCAATTCCAAAAATTAGAGCAACTTAAACAACTAAAGACCGCTTATTTACAAAAAATGCTAATTTGAAAAGCTAATCTTCCAGATTTCGTACAAACTCTTGATTATTATGTCTTATTCGCATATAATCCACACAATTAAATTCGCCCATAAGGGCTTTAAAAGGAGAAGTAAAATGGATATCAGTATTATTGTTTTAATTGTGTTGGGTGTAATCACCCTAATCATGAGTATTTACACATATTCACTTTATGCAAAAGACAAAAAAATCGCCCCAACTGCTGTAGATGGCAAAGGACGCATAAAGGAAAAGACATTAATTTCCATGGCGTTTTATATGGGTGGTCTTGGGGCAATAATTGGAATGCAGAGATTGCGCCACAAAACTAATAAGCCTAAGTTTAAAATTCTTGTGCCTCTTGGTTTTATCTTGAACATAGTTGTGATAGTTGGGGCATTTTTGCTTACTAGGGTTCTTATTGGTGATTAAATGAAAAAAACTGTATTTGTTGGTATCTTTGCTTTTTTTGCTTTATTTGTAATGTTTCCAATGGTTGTATATGCCCAAGATACCATTATAAGGGTGGGGTTGCTCCGTTCGTTTGCAAATCGTGAGGTAATTACTATACACAACCAGAGTATTACTGTAGGTAATGGTACAAATGTTGGTTTTGTACCTGTGCAATCGTTAGACTCTTCCAATGGTTTCCAAGTGCGTAATACTGGCGGGCAAATTACTATTTCCAGTGGAAATGAGATAGTTTTTACTTTTGTTGCCACAGTTAATCAAAGCGCGCAAGTTATGGTAACGGGCGGAATGATTAATATGGGAGATTATACATTTCGTGGTATAATAGAATTCCAGCCCGCTGGTGGGTTAGTTAATGCGGTTAACGTAATTTCCCTTGAAGAATACCTGTTTGGTGTGTTGCCTTCAGAAATGTCACCCTCATTTCATATTGAGGCATTACGGGCGCAAGCCGTTGCTGCACGGACATTTACAATGTATCGTGTAGGCAGAAGCACCCACCAAGGGTTTGACCTTTGCGACTTGTATCATTGCCAAGTGTACAGAGGCGCGGGAGCAGAACACGAGCAAACAAACCGCGCTGTAAATGATACTCGTGGCTTAAAAATGTTTCATAACAATGTTATAATCTTTGCTGCTTACTTTTCATCTAGTGGTGGAGGTACAGACAATTCTGAAAATGTTTGGGTTGAAGCCCGCCCATATTTGCGCGGAGTTTTTTCGATTGACGAACATGAACCAATGGTCTGGACTCGTACCTACACTTGGGCGCAAATAAATACAGCTTTGCAAAATACCACAGGTGCAAATATTGGTACAGCCACTGGGATATCAATTACACAAGTTGGACCTACTGGACGACCATTAGAAATGACAGTTCATGGAACAACTGGAAACAGAGTTATAACACGTGAAGCAATAAACACATTCTTTGCCCAAGCAGGGCAAGCCCTACCCAGCAGAAATTTTACACTTGCTGGCACAGCAACAACAACCCCAGTTATTGTAACAGATGGCTGGTCTACCCGCCAAGTTAGCCTTATGGAAGCACGTGCAGTAGACCAGCGTAATATTGCCACAAATGTTTTTTCAAGATATATTTTTGATGGTGTTACTATGCGCCGTATTGATACCACTACAAATATAGTAAGTGGTGGGACAGGAATTACCATAAATGGGCGCGGTTGGGGGCATGGCGTGGGCATGAGTCAACGCGGTGCAGAAGGTATGGCGCGACAGGGTTTTACTTTCCGCGAAATTTTGCAGCATTATTATACAGGAGTTGAAATTCGTTAGTTATGGACAAAAGAGATTTTTATTATGATTTACCAAAACATTTAATTGCACAGCAGCCATTAGAAGAACGTGATGCATCGCGACTTTTGCACCTAGACCCAAAAACAGGGGCAATTCAGCATAAATTTTTTAAAGATATTGTTTCAATATTAAAAGCTGGTGATTGCTTAGTAATTAATGATTCGCGGGTTATTCCAGCGCGTCTTATGGGAACATCTGCTAATAATACTGACAAAAATAAGCGTGATATTGAAATATTGTTACATGAAAAACTTGCAGATAATACTTGGACTGCAATGGTTAATCCTGGTAAAAAAGTACGTGTTGGTGATGAAATTGTTTTTTCAAATGGCCGACTTTTGGCGCGAGTTGACAGCATTATTGAAGATGGTTTACGTGTTGTCACCTTGGAGCATGACGGAGAATTAGAGCAAATTCTTACAGAAATTGGAGAAATGCCACTTCCTCATTATATTGAAGAGCAACAAAAAGACACTTCACGTTATAACACTGTTTATGCAAAAAATGATGGTTCAGTAGCGGCTCCTACAGCGGGGCTTCATTTTACAGAAAATGTATTAGAAGCAATAAGAAACTCTGGTGTAAAAATTGCTACAGTCACTTTGCATGTGGGTATTGGTACATTCCGCCCTGTAAAAGAGGATGATATTACCAAGCACCACATGCACAGTGAATATTGTCGCATTGAGCCAGAAGTTGCAGAAATGATTAACGAAACAAAAAAGAATGGTGGGCGCGTAGTAGCCATTGGCACTACCAGTTGTCGCACTATTGAAAGCCGTGCAGATGGGCAGGGTGGGGTACTTGCAGGAGCAGGTAAAACTGATATTTTTATTTATCCAGGTTATGAATTTAAAGTAATGGATGGGCTTTTAACAAACTTCCACCTTCCAGAATCAACTTTAATCATGCTTGTTTCTGCTTTTGCGGGGCGCGAACACACGTTAAATGCGTATAATGAGGCTGTTCAACAAGAATATCGCTTTTTTAGTTATGGTGATGCGATGTTATTGCTATAATTAATAATGTAACTTTAGGACAAATCTAGCGTATATCTATGCATGTCATTTGTAGGAGAGGTGCAACTTTGGAAAATGTGCTTAATACTAAATCTAAATTAGAATTGCCAAATTACACACGTGGCGAAGAACGATTTAACATGATAACTCACATTGTTGGGGGTGGGATGGGGCTTGTTGCTTTATTGGCATGTGTTATCGTTGCGGCTTATCATCAAAATGTATGGGGCATAGTTAGTGGGGCAATATATGGCTTTTCTGTGATTCTTTTATTTACTATGTCCAGCATTTATCATGGATTACGTATAGGCTTGCCCAAAAGGGTCTTTAGAGTGCTTGACCACTGCACAATATATATTCTAATAGCAGGGACTTACACCCCTATTGTTTTAGGGGCTTTTCGCAGAGAGTTCCCTATAGATGCATGGGTGATTTTTGGTATAATTTGGGGATTAACTCTTGTTGGCATTACTCTCACTGCTATCGACCGTAAGAAATTTGCAGGATTTGCATTATTTTGTTATTTAGGTATGGGATGGACAGCAGTATTTCGCACAAGTCGTATGATGTATGTACTTGGTGTGCCATTTTTTGTATTATTAATTGTTGGTGGCGGTCTTTACACTGTTGGTGTGCTTTTTTACGCTATTGGAAAGAAAAAGAAATACATGCATTCTATTTTCCATTTATTTGTAAACGCCGCTTCCATTTTGCATTCTGTGGCAATTGCTGTATTTATTATGCCTATGTAATAAGCGAACTGAACCCGCTCACTGGTAGTGGGCGGGTTCGATTTTCCTTATTTCAAGATAGGTAATTCTTGATTTAAATGTTGATAATGACAAAATTTTTTGTTCGTGTTATAATACTTAAAAAGGAGTTGTTCATATTTATGTCAAATTATACAAGCGCAGATAAACTTTATGAAATACTAGACAAGTTGTTGAAAACTTATGACACTAACCCAAATGCTAAAGCTAAATATGCTATTCAGGATATTTTTAAATTTCAAACATCGCAGATGCTTATAAATATCTTATGAAAACGATCGAATTATCATCTAAACTAAAGAACATGAGTAAGATGCTTGGAGGAAGGATATCTGAGGGGTTTGAGCCTCACATAGAAGAAATACAGGAGGCATTGTTAAATATTCGTTTAGACGAATCAACTAACAGTAACCTAACTGTATTTCATAGAATATTAGCGAACAAAGAAGCTATGGCAGGTTTGCATATGTTTGCCAGCTACATAGCTGATCATGGTATCGAGAAAGACATTAAACAAGAAGAATTAGAACAAATCCAGCAAGAAATTAGTAATCTAATTCAGACTATAGAAAATTCAATGATTGATGCTAATTTGAAAAGACGACTCATTGCTAGTTTGGACAATTTAATACAATCCATACAAGAGCATGAATTTTTTGGAATTCTGGCAACACATGAAATAATGCAAAGAACCACAGGTCAAATAGTTTTAGAACCACTACAGAATGAACTAACTGAAGAAAGTAAAGGTATAATCCGACTATTTTTAGAAAAAATGCGCGACATTAATACTGCAATTGCATTTGGAAAAAATTTACACGAGGGTCTTCCAACTCTCATTGCTGTTTTTACAATGTTACTTGATAAATGGCAGAACACGCCTACACTGCTATAGGAATTTTTATTTTAAATGGGTGAGGTTTGTAATCTTCTAAGATAAAATCCTCAACCGTAAATTTATAAAAATCGCGTATATCTGGATTAACGCGCAAAATGGGAGCCATTCTTGGCTCTTTTTGTATTAAATCTTTTACAATATCCACATGCCTGTCATAAATGTGTGCATCAGAAATTACATGTATCAACTCCCCTATTTCCAGTTTGCTAACCTGTGCAAACATGTGTAAAAGAATTGAATACTGTGCAACATTAAAGTTGTTAGCCGTTAGAAAATCTTGCGAACGTTGGTTTAAAATACCATTTAATTTATTGTTGGTTACATTTAGGGTGAGGCTGTATGCACATGGATAGAGGTTCATTTCATGTAAATCATTATGGTTGTAAATGCTGGTTAAAATCCGCCTAGAATTTGGATTGTTTTTTAAGTCATGTAAAACTCTGTCAACTTGGTCAAATTCTCCTTCTGGATATTTATGTTTAATACCCAATTGATAACCATAAGCCTTGCCAATTGAGCCATTTTCATCCGCCCACGAGTCCCAAATTTTTGAATTAAGTTCATTAATATTATTTGATTTTTTTTGCCAAACCCAAAGAATATCATCAATACATGTTTTAAATGCAAGTCGCCTCAATGTTATTGCCGGAAATTCTTTGGATAAATCATAGCGGTTGACTATTCCAAAAGTGCGAATGGTGTGGGCTGGGGTATTATCATCCCAGCGGGGGCGCACATTTTGCCCTTCATCACTAAAACCATTTTCTAAAATTTGTTTACAATTGTTAATAAAGATAAAATCTGCTTGACTCATTTGCTTTCTAGCTCCTCAATTTTGCTTTTTACATATTCTAGTACATGCTGTCTTATTGTTGGGTCATGAAAATGGTTGCGGTTGATTTTGTCTACCAGATAATCCAGATTGTGAATATCTTCACGTTTTGTATACAAATCTGCCGCAAGTTTATAGGTGTTTCGGAATTCTGCCCCTAACGAAATTGCATAATCCAATACAAATATAGCATCCGTTTCTTGCCCAGTTTCTATAAGTTCATTAGCCCAATTTGTTAGTGATTTTAGGTATTCATTAAAATTTTCTTCATGTTGTGCAATAATTTCCATTTGGGCAAGCCCATACATTTGTTTTAATTCAAGATTTGTAAGTGGTTGCCGAAAATAAATCATAGGACGCTTAGAGGAGCGTAATACCATATGTGGGTCTGTCTCTGGAATTTCTGGCAAACGAGATAAATCTGCCACATAATATAATTCTTGGTCAAGTTCCTTTTTGCGCACTTGATTTGCTGCATTTTCTGCTTCAAAAAAACGCTTGTTTATTTCCTCTTGTTTCCTTCGATGTCTGCGAGAGCTTATTACCAGAGAAATCATAAAACCTAATGTTAAGGTTACAATCAATACATTTATAATCATCATGGGTGATGGCATATAAAGACCTACTTTCTATAAAAAGGCGGCTACGCCGCTTTGTGGGGGATAAAAAAATTTCTTACTAGGTATTATATCTAAAATAATGTATAATGCATATATGTTAAATGAAAATCAAAACATAGCCAAAGAGCATTTTAATGGACCAATGATGGTATTGGCTGGTCCAGGGAGCGGAAAAACTACCGTAATTACTGCAAGAGCAGCGATTTTGGTTCAACAAGTTAAACATTTATTGGTAATAACTTATTCAAAATCCGCCGCCTCAGAAATGGAACGACGCTTTAGAGAACAATCCCCATTGGCAAATAATATTACCTTTGGAACATTCCATTCGGTATTTTTTCGTATGCTTAGACGAAAAAACAACCATAATTTGGAGCAAATCATTGCTGATGGAGAACGGAAAAACATTGTTCGTAGTTTTCTTGCAGAAAGGAATTATGATATTGAAGATGATTTTCTCTCTACTGTGCTAAATGAAATGTCATTGATACGCAACGAGCTTCATGAATTAGTATATTATAACTCCTCAACCATGGGTGCAGACGATTTTAGAGAGCTTTGTAGGGCTTATGAATTATACAAAACAGAACAAAACAAAATTGATTTTGACGATATGTTATGTAATGCGTATACTATGTTACAAGATGAACCAAAGGAGTTAGCCTTTTGGCGGCAAAAATATCCATATATTATGATAGACGAGTTTCAGGATATAAATTGTGTACAATATGAAGCGATTCGTTTGCTTGCCGCCCCGCAAAATAATCTGCTTATTGTTGGTGACGACGACCAGAGTATCTATCGTTTTCGTGGTTCGCGTCCAGAATTTTTATTAAACTTTCCCAATGATTACCCAGAAACACAAAAAGTTACACTTGATACCAACTATCGTTCTACCGATGTAATAATTAAATACGCTAATGATTTGATTATTAGTAATGAAATGCGGTATAGTAAGAGTATCGTTGGTACAGGGCAAAAAGGTCCTAAACCCATAATATTAACTGCTGATGACCAAAACAGAGAGGCTGTTAGTATTGCAGAACGTATTCGCGATATGTGGAAAAAAGGGGCTAATCTTAATGAAATAGCA
>Ga0123355_10011605_pt1 | contig 13590 bp, 6 predicted proteins | sample TergutEmb28metaG_3_FD_89872 | JGI IMG/M metagenome (GOLD analysis project Ga0123355, IMG submission 89872) | Embiratermes neotenicus P1 segment gut microbial communities from Petit-Saut dam, French Guiana - Emb289 P1 | ecosystem: Host-associated > Arthropoda: Insects > Digestive system > Gut ...
ACCGTGCAATATTAAATATTATTTTGAATATCCAGCTTATTGCACAATGTTTTATTATTAAAATACACTAAAAGATATTATATTACTGTTAAAATCTCCAACATGTTTCGGTCAACATAGACATATGTTGACCGAAACATGTTGGAGATTTTAACAGTAATATAATATCTTTTAGTGTATTTTAATAATAAAACATTGTGCAATAAGCTGGATATTCAAAATAATACTTAGAAGTATTCAACTTCATATACAGTTTTATTTGGTTAATCCACCACCAACTTGTCTATGCAGTCTCCAGATGAATTTCGGGTCCCCAGAACATTGAAACATTAGTTACATAAAAATATTATCAGCCATAAACAAATATTGTTGCACGCTCCCTGATGCTGTGTGGATAAGATCTGAAAATAATCCGTTGGTCCCTCTATTGTATAAGCCAATTAGTTTTTGTTACTGAAGCATAATAAATTCTCTGTGAGATACGAAATTAACTTTAGTTTACAAAAAGGAATAATTGAAGTTTTACAAGTGTTTGAAGACTTTCAAATTTATCCATAATTCTATCTGAAAACCACAGCATTTCGCCCCTGTATGATAAGCATTCTCCTTTGCATTAGAGAGATCTGGGTTCATACACCCCTCAGTTAATCGGCTGTCCTGGCTAAAGCATTGTGCCATTATTCTTGCGCTTTGAGATTTTGTAGTGGGCTTATTAAAAGAGCTACATTCGTTCATCACTATCCTCCTGCCCTTTCATCTGTCCTTCTGTATGCGCGAAAGAAGTTGAGAATGACTGAAAAGACTTTCATGGAATGTAATGTTGTGGAGTTTGACTGAAATTTATCTCAGTAATAAACCAACTTGATGCAAAAACTTTTTGTTTACAATTAGTTTATTTCATGCCTCTACATGTTTCGAACACTATGTGCTCATCATCAGGAGCTCAAAATTGCGTTACACAGCCTCTGGTATCATCACACATATAGGTGGCCGTCTCATGCACAGGTTGAGAAAGGACTCTCTCAACCTGTGCACGAGACGACCACCTACAGGTGTGATGATACCAGAGGCTGTATAATACAATTTTGACCTCCTGATGATGAGCACATGTGCTCGAAACATTTAGAGGCATGAAATAAACTTATTGTAAAACAAAAATTTTGTGCATCAAGTTGGTTAATGACTGAGTAAACATATTACTAGTTTTCCGGTTTACATGTTTAGGTTTTGTTAAAAAGCCATCACCAGACCTTTTCTTTTTCAAGAGCCCTGCTGTGAAATCTTATCTTCACGTATGGGATAAATGGAAAGGTGTGATGATGGCTTTCTCACAAAGCCGAAACTAAGTACCTGGAAACTTGTGTATGTGTTGTGTAATGCCGGGTTTTTAATATGATATAATCTACTTAATTCATTTTCTCTGAAATGATTGAATTCTAAGAAGTAAATTATTAAAGTATGTGGACAGTACACTGAAATATCTAAGCTATAGTTACCATTTTAATTATTAGGCTATAAACAATTTTACTTACAGATTTACAGTGGACGTAAGTTCATGTGTAACCCTAAAATTAGATTTCAAAGGGCAGTCAATGCCAAATAAACTTCATACAATATTCATTTTGTAATTAACACATTAATATTAGAATTCTGGAAGGTGTGTTATTGCCATATGTGCATTTTATCCTGTACCTGAGCACGGTTCCTTTGTTGCTTAAGGATCATGTTTCCACCGGCAATTCACAGTATATTTTTCCTTTGTATTTCGATTTATCTTATGCACAGAATATTCTTGAATTTCTGTAACTTTCAGGCGCATGCATACTTTCTGTGGATGGATCTTCCTTGTTGAGGGACACGATAAAAAGGATATTACCTATATGCCTACATTATTGAGGATTTCACACCATGCGCTTCTAATGCCGATAACACCGGACTAGTTTTCTTTCTCTATATCTTTCATACTAACTGCTTCGCAACTAGACTATACGAATAGTGAATTGTTTCCAATGACATGCACTTGGAGTAAATGAAATTTTACCTGAATTATTCTAGACGGCCTTAGGGAATAATTGCGAACAGATACAAATGAACGGTCCCCATATGGTTTCGTATTTTTCAAATCATTTACAGAGGGCACAATACCCTGAAATTAGTACCTGGAATTTTTTATTACTACTGATTCAATTACAGACTCCTATCGTTGGAAGACCTATGAAGTAATAGACCATTATGAAGTAGTGATTTATTAATGAAATATATTTATCCTTATGGTATGTCCTAGAATATAATTTCTCTCGCAAGCTATCACACTCTTAATTAAGACTCCGAATAATATATTAGCTATAGTTAGTAATATGAAATATTAACTTACTTTTATATACCTACACTCCATCATTTATTGCTCGTCAAAATATTTTAATTTATGTAGGTGAATTCTTATGGTAGGTCAGTTAATGTAAGTTGGAGAATAAAAGACCAACTTGATGTCACTTGCTATTTTATTTCACTTCTTATGTGCTCAACATGTTTCGGACATTAATATATCCATCATCAGGAGCTTACGACTATTCTGTCGAATTACCACATTGGTAACACGGATACCACTCCAACCCAACCACACCGAAACTCCAACACACATCGAACCAAGAACATTACAACCAATGTAGTAATTCGACAGAATAGTCGTAAGCTCCTGATGATGGATATATTAATGTCCGAAACATGTTGAGCGTATAAGAAGTGAAATAAAATAGCAAGTGACATCAAGTTGGTCTTTTATTCTTCAATTATCACAATGATGCGCGGTTCAATATACATAAGTTTCAGTTAAAGTTAATCACTTCAAAATTTGTTATAAACTAACATTAATGTCACTTTTATTTAGCACGTTCGTAGTGCAACCATGTTCTTTTTATGGACGTAATTTAAAAATTAGGTATCTAGCATGGCGTTTCATGAATAGCTCCATAAAAGTTTTTTAATATATTGTCGGCTGGATCAGTTTAAATTTGGGACACAGACACAGACACAGAAACAGGAACAGAGAGAGAGACATTGTGACGATAGTGTAATGGAGCACTACAAGCCGTTTCCGCCAAGGCAACAGAGTGGGCTGTTTGGTAAGTTGAGGAAACGGAGACTCTCTTTTCTGAGAATCATACAGAACAAGGAAATGCACTTTTAATTGTATTCTGTTCGCGAGTGTCTGTATGTCTCAACAAAATAGAACTTTGTCAAAAACATACAATTTAATTATTTGTTATAATCCTCAGGATGGTTATAATATATTTGTGAAATTAAACCGTGTTAAAGTGTATGTAATGGAACAGAAATGTATGGGGGTTCATGAAATGATATTAATAAGTAATTAAGTTTTTTAGCCTTGTTAAAAGAGACGAAAAGAAATGATATTGCAAATTGTTGGAGACTTCACTAAATGGCACTCTGTGAAGATCTCGCTTTGGAAGAGGCTACGGACCCGTCGTAAGGCGGACTTCAGAATGCTAATGTTGGTGTTCGTTCTTCATTGGCCTAAATACACTGTCTGTGCAAACAGCAGATATGTGCAATGTTAGAGCAGATCAGAATTAAGAGACATTTTATTCCTACTGAAAACAAGATTTATTCTCACAAAACTTATTGTAGCAACGTGCATTTTCGTAGAATCACTTCAATTTATCAACCAACGAATGCACATATAATTTCGCATAAAACACTTTTAAAACACTTTAAAACACTCCGACATGTTTCGATCCTGTCAGATCATCATCAGGGAGCTTTCTTCCATTCTAAATTTATATTACAGTATTCACAATTCAATTCGTATTTGCAAACGAGGTGTTGTGGCAGCATATCATGTTGTGTTGTAGAACAGTGGCTAGGTGTGTGTCGCATGCGACGTCAGATCATCATCTGACGCACGACGCACACCTAGCCACTGCTCCACAACACATTCCCACACAACTTGATATGCTGCCACAACACCACGTTTGGAAATACGAATTGAATTGTGAATACTCTAATATAACTTTAGCAAGGAACAAAGCTCCCTGATAATGATCTGACAAGATCGAAACATGTCGGAGTGTTTTAAAGTGTTTTAAATGTGTTTTGTGGGAAATTATATATGCATTCTTTGGTTGATGAATTGAACTTATTATGACATTTACAGTATCCTATTGTACAGATGAGACTGTACAATTTTTCGGCTGATGGCTGAACAACCAGCTAAAAAGACGTTACTTTCTGCCCTTAAAATTCCCAGATCGACTGTGCTTTCGCCTTGCTTCTTGTGTATTGGGAACTGTGTCTACTTCTCCCGGGATAAAGCGATTGAGGCGTGAAACTGACTCCTAACTTTCATCAATTCCCTAGGTTAAAATGTGGAACTGTACGTCCAATTCCCCACACGCATCTTTCGTCTTTATATGGTATTGGGACCTAAGAAAGCTAGAAAATTAATCTGAAGTCCATATTCACGTAAATAAGTCTAACTTTATTAACATTCTGCCGTTTCAATTTCAGAGTCTGCAGTGATATTTTGCGGTGCACAATGAGTAATTATGCTTTAGTATTGCAAGTACATATTATTCTTTTAATTGTTTATATTTCGTATTTCTTTTAATTGCAATTTTTAATGTAACTGACTACACTTTTCCCTCATGTTCCTGAAGATCCTAAAATAAATGCCGACTGTCTTTGACAAAATTAAATTTGCTTTTCATCTTCCACCCAAAAACACGCGATAAAATAATTTAGACTTAAAAGCGATGCGAAGCAAGTTCGATCAAGAGGCAAAACTTCTTTTTCCCTTTCTGGAGGATTCGGGTTCGAATCTTGGCTCCGACTCATCTAGTCCGTCTGACGTATTTTGAAGTTTCCTTTAGAAAATTGCGGGCCATTGCCTTTTATTTGACCATAAGTGTACCTTTCCTTTCCTTCACGATTTAATATACACTGCTATAATAACGAATGTGCTGTAGAGTGTCACGCTCTTTCTGCTACACAGCATTTAGAATAGTTAAATCTGTTTGCAACGCGTCTTTAAACAACAAAATCTTGAGTCTGAAGTGCAATTTGTACTTCTGTTTGTTTATAATTTTTTATTGTTTATTTAAATATGAAATCGCTGATGGAAACCTTTGTTGCCAGTCTTCGTGCTATCGCATTGTTTGCATATTGTGCTGATTTAGCCTTAGGGGCCGGATCTGCTTCACTGCAGCAACAACATGACGTCATATTTCAATGTGTATTGATATTATTCCCCTCGGTACAGGTTAGTTACGATCCGTGATAACTGGAATCTTCTTACTGCACCCCCTCCTCCCGCGCTGCACTCCCATACCACAAATATTAACTGAGTACTGACGTCAAGGCTATAAATCGACTGGATATTACCAGATTCTGAAAACCATAAAATAGTGCTGCCATTTTAAGAGGATATGTGTATTTGCAATAGTTATTGCTGTTTAATTATACAGAAACTAGTGTGTTTACACGTCAAAAATGACAGCCTGAAAAATATATGCAAGACTGTTTAGACATACACAAATCCCACACTCGTATAAATGAGTTTTCCGGCTTGCTTCGCTGCTGGTAATTTAGTTTTTCAATCATTTCTCGTAAAGGTTGGGACCTTCCAGCTTCTAGGACTCTGTTGTCGCTGTAATGGTTCTTAGTCCACGTATTTCCTGTAAGATCATTATTTATGTCTTTGTGCACATGTGTACTGGAAACGTTCCGTGCTCTAAAAAACCTGAATGCATGTTTAGGTAAAAAAAAAATTGTCTGAAGATACAAAGTGTTTATTGCATAAAATAACTAGACATTATTCGGAAGTTATTCAGTTAAGTTACATAGTGATTTTGCTTTTGGTCAATTAATATCAACGGTCCTTTCATTTAAAAAATATAAGCTATGTGGTCAAAATTGAAGGAAGAAGAACGCACTCTAATATGTTTTCACTTAACCACATACGTAACGCATTTGTACCAGTAATAATATTCTGTTACATTACTTGAGAATGTTTCTTTAATACCAAACACTTAAATTAACTGCACAGTGTTTTATTTACACCGCTCCTTATTCGACATATACTTACACCACAACACAAGAGGGCACACAGCAGTTCACGCTGAAGACTGCACAAAAGATGCGCTATTTTGTGCATGCGCGAGTTCTCGAATTTCCCTTCACGTGATCGGGGCGCGACGTCATTTACATAACAAGAATTTTATATAATCTGATGGGAATAGAAACTTTCTCCTTCGTTTAATAACCTGATATAAATTAATTATTTCAGATCACATGATAGAATCTTCAAGAGGCAAAGATTTGTTGATGTTTTGTGAGATCTGAATTTCTGACGATGTTTTTCCTAAGGTGTCAAGGAGTTCTGGAAGGTTTCCGTGGTTCTCTCGACTCTGAAGATAAAGGCACTAGGATCCTTCGAACCATCGGTAAACAGTTATCGGTCCACACGACGTAACATCCTACAAGACTTAATTCAGAAACATGTTACTTCGCTGACTTATCATGTAAACGTACAGCTGTCCCTGAAAAACAATGAGGTTTAGGTTTGATTTGTGGTTGACCGTGCATCGTAGTTCAATGTGGAATAAGAAACCAACTAGGTGTCACTTAGTATTATATTTATTTCTCCTTTATAAGTTGCTCTTTATAAGTTGCTCAACATGTTTCGGTCCACCTTGTGCTCATCTTCAGGAGCTGACGACTTAGTTGTATTTTGTCACGTGTGGTGTAGTGCCGTGGCTGTGTAGGCAGTCAGATCCGGTTGGCTGGTTGTGTGTCCATTGGGAAGTACGTAGCACAACGTGCTAGATGTCACTTAGTATTATATTTATTTCTCCTTATAAGTTGCTCTTTACAAGTTGCTCAACATGTTTCGGGCCACCTTGTGCCCATCTTCAGGAGCTGACGACTTAGTGGAATTTTTTCACGTGTTGTGTAGTCAGCTCCTGAAGATGGGCACAAGGTGGCCCGAAACATGTTGAGCAACTTATAAAGAGCAACTTATAAAGGCGAAATAAATATAATACTAAGTGACATCTAGTTGGTTTCTTATTCCACAATGATGCTTAGAATTTGTGGAGGTATGGCTCTTCTTGTTCTGAACAACACTACATTGAGGTGTGATCAGCTGCAAGTGCCAGCCGCTTTACCACTGATGGAATATTTAGCGGCACTCAATTAATATGATGTTGTATGAACGAATCTGGCGACAGATTAGTATCGTGCCCATAGCTGGCATCGAACCACGAGTCCTCGGTATTCTAGCCCTTAGGCTGGTCACTGCACCGATCGCAGTATCAAGGTTCCTGTTTTGTGTTCACACAGGTTGCCTTATTTGGTGAATACCACTTTCTACGTCAAAACTTCCTGGAATGTAATGAATTTATTGTTCTGTCCTGAAGTTTAATTTAATACTCTCTTCCGAAAAGTTTACCCATATGCCAAGTTGCACGGTGTTATATCCTAGAAGTCAGAACGCTTTGTCATTACCGCTGTGCCAACTTCAGATCGCACGTGGTTTGTTCATCTAAGCCCACCAAGTGTTTAGCGTAACGACAGATGGACTACGAAACACTGAAACAAGGAGACCTCTAATGCAGTTGACATCTGCCAGAGATTAATGTTCGGGCTCTGTCCGTGCGGATGGACACAGACAGCAATGTCTGCCTGCACTGTGAGACGTTATGAGACAGTCCAAGTTACCTACAACATAATTTACAGGCGATTGGGAATTACGGTGCAATGAACATGAGTACAGCAAGCACCTGCGTTGGCTTCTCCCTAATGCAGCCCAGCAATTACTGTGCTTTGATGTTTCGACTGTGCATTTATGTTGACATGCTGTGATATGCAGTTCGTTCATTGTGATGCTATTTGAGATGTATCTTTTTTAGATATGGGAATTTTTGCAGTCATCGGTCGTGTGATAAAAGCGTATGAAGTTCTTTTAGCTGCCACTGAAATTAATGCATTTACCATTGATGTATTGCAAAAAGGCAGTTTGTTTCAAAGAATGCTTATGTGTACATAATCCGTCGTCAAGGTACTAGGGGCAGTAGAGAAAGCGTGAAAATTTGGATATTTTAGGTGTCTTGAATTTAGTGTAATCGCTAAGTGGAATATCTTGCTACAATAAAACCAACTAGCTGCACTAATTACTCAAATTTATTTTTGGAATAAAATTCTACATGTTTCAGACAGTTCCTCTGTCCATTATCAGGACTTTTTCACTGTATACACAGCAAACCTGTATGACACGTACCATTGCCGAGTGTACAGTGAAAAAAATCCTGATGATGGACAAAGGAACTGTCCGAAACTTGTAGAGTTTTATTCCAAAAATAAATTTGAGAAATTACTGCATCTAGTTAGTTTTATTGTAGGAATTTATCACGATGCACGGTCAGCTGAACGTCAAATTGGAACATCTTGCTCGATACATTGCAGTTTTGTATATACCATTTAATTCGCTGTAGAAGGCGAGTTATTTTTCTTTCCAGAAATAACCGTACAGCGAAATGGCAGTCGCCTCACAAATGAAGGCTTACGGAATTTTCCAGTGACACGTGTGTGACACCACATTTCCTAGCTAATAGTGACTAATGAAGCACACTGTAGGATTGTCGCTGCTTACTCAGTGCTTCGGTTATAATACTATTTTTAGCTTTACGTCAGCCGCTCTGAAATGTTATTAATATTTTCATTGCATTTTCTAAGTTATGCGCAATTTTTCTTCATGTACTCAAATGGGAAGAAGGGAGTGGTTGTTTATTCGAAGCTGCCTTACGCTTGGGCTTATATGGTCACGTAGTTAAGCATAAAGCTTTTATTGGCAAGCTTTACACCTGACAATTAACGGAAGCATTAAAATGTGACCCCATGCGGCGGTATTGTTGCTTAAGGTACAATACATTACGGTTCCTTATTATATCCTTATGTCGTTCAAAGTGGATTTTACAAGTCGAAAGTATTGGGCGTGTACAAATCTGCTGTAAAACAGATATGTACACGTTGTAATAAAGCCAGTGCATGTGTATGCACTGTCAATGTTGTTCATGTAACTGAATGTCGAATTGTTGGCAGAAGTCAGTACGAAATGAGAATGTCCTGAAACCAGGTATTTGGATCAAATGTCTGTGTGATTTTGTTTTGCAGTAACAGAGAATACTGAGTTGGCAGCCAAATTCATTATTACATTCAATGTTTCACACGCAGTCATTAGGTTGTTAGCTTCAGTACCCTCAAAATATCTATCATCAAACTTAACAAAATTTTGTCACAAGTCAACTATACCATTGCAAACGGCTCCCTAGATTTTGCTTCTTCTGCATTAACAACAAAACAGACAATTTACGTATAACGTAACATCGAGGCGCTTTCTTGCAACCATTGTTGCAGTGGAAAAGCAATGAATATTATATATTGTGAGTGTGTGTTTGTAGCCTTAGATATCCGGCATGAGATGTGCATTCGCCGTGTTGCCATATATGGCCTGGTGCACTCTACAATATTTTCTACAGTATCTCATAAACAGCACGGTTTTCGGAAAAACGTTATTGAACACAAAATGTGGGTTTAGATTTCCTCTACAATCCTTATCAGAAAGATGTCGCGTTCTTAATAGAACTGAGCGAGTTATGATCCAAAATGTGTAGTGGTCTTCATGTAAGGTACCCCTTATTATTATCCGATTTTGATGAAACTCTAATTTTCTCGACAGTTTTTCGAAAAAAAAAAAATATCAAATTTCATGCAAATTCGTCCAGTAGTAGCCGAGAAAGACGGACGGACGGACGGAGGGATGGACAGACATTACAAAGCTAATAGTCACTTTTCGCAATTTTGCGAACGCGCCTAGGAGTCATTCTCTATCACGTTGTCTCCTTCAATTTGATACGCTCTACCAGAATTTTCATGCGTTTTGTAGAAGAGGCAAACAGGTATTATGGAAGACATTACTATCTTCCTGTTCTCAGTAAATGTCGTGCCACAACGCCGTTCCTACAAGGAGTTTGCGATCTAAATATTTAAGTTTTTGAGCCTAGAGTCTATTAAAAGTAGCACATCCTCATATCCAACAATTAACTTGATCGGTGTTGTAAATTTTGTGTTCCGAGTCTCAGGATGTTCATTTGGGGCATTTGTTACGTGTTAAGTAATAAAGCTTTGCGTTTAACCTTTTGGCGCCGGAATTATTTTTTTTAATTTAGCACATCCTGTATATAAAATGTGAACTAAACAGGAACGAAATATGTTAGAATTATGAAACAAACGGCATTTTGAAGAGAAAAAACGGAGAGTATATACCGTGTTTAAAATATTCAGTAATTATATTTGTTGAATAAACATATAAAATGCAACGTTTAGAGGTTATCGGTGCGGTACGACCACTATAGGGGTCATTAGGCGTCAAAGGGTTAATTGAGTAGACCGAAACGTTCAAGCGTTCTTGTCTTTGTATACTAAAGATAATGATAAACCTGTAAACAGTGAGAAAGAAACCAATATCTGTATGACATTTGTGACTGAGAATGACTTAAGAAACAAGTTGCTGAGACTAAGGAAAACCTGAAAGTTGAGTGTCACTCTACAGGGTGAGCATAAAGTCTTTCTCTGATTACAAACATTTATTACAAGAAAACTACTGTACGTGGAATACAAACATATATATTTTTTTTCAAAATGTAACTCAAGAAGCTTTTTTTTTACAACACATCAGTACACTTCAACATGTGCTCCTTTTGTTGCACGGAGAACGTCTAATCGATAATCAGTTTCTTTCCACGTGTTCTCCAACATATCTTCAGTTATTGTAGCAAAAGCTTCTGTTATACGTGCCTTCAAATTTGTAATATCTGGAACTGGTGTCGAAAACACTTTGTCCTTAACATACCCCCATAAAAAGAAGTCAAAGGGGGGTGATATCCGGCGATCGTGGTGGCCAGGGTGTCGGACCATCTCTCTCAGTCCACCTGTTTGGAAATGTTGCATCCAAAAACCAAATGTTACAAATGTTACAATAAAGACATGACATAAAATATTAGAAACTAACTTAAGTAATGTTTAAAAAATACGTTTGTGTTCCACGTAGTTTTCTTGTAATAAATATTTGTAATCAGGGAAAGACTTTATGTTCATCCTGTCTATATAAAGCCAAGTCTATATCCAGCAATTCGAGCCAGGTGACCTTTTGGTCTTCCTTTCTGTGTTTATAGTTTCATATCAGTGTCGTGCTTAATTTAATTGCCCCTCGGTGTGCTTTTACGTGCAATAAACTGAAACTTTATATTTGGTCGTAATTTCACATACTTGTTATTACATACGTTATATTAGTGTTACGGAATACCTGACATGACTCACTTATTTCCCTTTTTGCCTGCACTTGATGCACGTTGTTGCATTGTGTTCTATCATATTGTCCCTTTTACTTAGGATTACATTAAATATGTATCTTAATATTTTTAAAAGTTGAGATTAAAATTTCATTCCGATTAATTACAAATTTGTTAGGTGAATTCTTATTTTTGTTTTTTCAACTGTCCGTGAAAGCACTGGCTTCCAAGAATTGTGAGTATGATACACGCTATAATCCGATGATGACTTATGTAAGTTGAGCAGTTAATGCATCCTGCTGAAGCATGCGCAGTATATAGTACACTCAGTAACATATGCTATTATTATGTTAGATCTGTGCGGAATTGACAGTTAGAATGAGCTGGTCTTGCTGGTATCTGTTTTGTTTCAAAATCATTTTGATGACCTCAAGACAAACGTTCCGATACAAATTATGAAAAAGACAACAAGTCGATTATTTCAGTTCTATGGGTGGCGTCCTTTTAAACGACGCAAGTTATACACGGGAAATTAAATCCAGGATTTAGATCGCTGTAGCTTCATTCAACAAGGACATTCTTCTTACTATCAAATTGGACCCAAATTTATGGAAGAAACACAATGTTATATTGGGAGCAGAGCTGTTACCGTGCTGCAACTTGGGTACTTCGAAACGTACGTTAAAATGCCTCGAAAATTTTGAAATGTGGTGATGGAGAAACATCGAGAAGTTTAGTTGGAGCTGTCATGTGAAAACGGAAGTATTGCAAACAGTCAAGGATAGAAGCAACACCCTAAAAATAGAGTAGGCCTAAAACGACGGAAGACTAACTGGAATGGTTACATCTTGCTTAGGAACTGCCTTCTAAAATACGTTATTGAAGAAAAGATATAAGGAAGGCGAAGTGGAAGAAGCAAACGTAAGCAGCTACTGGATGACCTTAAGGAAAAGAGAATATACAGGATCTTGAGGAAGGACTGGCTGGCACAGACCGGAGGACCCTTTTCGGAATAGACTATGGACCTATCGCAAGCCACACTACGTGAAGGATGAGGGATCAGTTTCTGTACTTCAAACAGTACGTGACATTTAAATGTATATATTTTTAACTTTCTCTCAAATTTTCTACTTGCTTGCCTCGCATAATAACCTGATTTTCCCGGGATTTTCAGCGAAAGTGTGTGCACTTTTCAAGCATGTGAGCGTAATGCTTTAGGGACAAAATATGAAACATTGTTTAGCCTTACAATACTTTAGGCTTACTTTTCCTAAATTGTTATATTTGTTGACGGCCAGCTTAACTCTCAGGAAAAGAAAGATCTCCAACAAAGTCTATCACGTCATTCCGTCTTGTTTTGCCAACACTGCGATGTTCTCTTATGACCGAGTCCGGGAACAGAAGTATTAATTTTTTCGTTGTGATAGGATTTTGTGTAATCGTAATTAGCCATTATCGTTGTAAGCAGTTAAACAATCTAACTGCCAAAAATGTACGTTCAGATCAATTTAGGCTCACTACTTTAGGCACGTACAAATTACAAACTCTCGACCAAGTCACTGTTTGCTAGTTCAGTGAACGTGACAATGACATACAATGTTTTGTTTGTGTCTATATCACGGACCGTAATTCTGTAATATGCCAACGGTACTACTCTAACATGCGATGAGAAATCTACTTCATAACCAGCCAGGCAATTAACGTATAACATAAGAACGAAGCGCGCTCTTGCAACCAATGCTGCAGTGGAAAAAGAGTACGTATTACAAATTCTAAGTATTCCTTTGTAGCTTTAGTTATCCAGCATGGAAAGTGTATGTGCCCTATAACATTTTCACATGTGTTCTGCACGGCTCTACAATAGTTTTCCACATTATCTCATGAACGGGACGAATGTCGAAAAAAGGTTACTGAACATGTAACGTGTGTTTTGATTTTCTGTGCAAGTTTTGTCTGAGATATTTCTCGTTCTAAGAGGACATGAACGAGATACGATTAAAAATGTATATTCGTTTTCATCACTTCAATTTATCAACCAAGGAATGCACATATAATTTCACATAAAACACTTTAAAACACTCCAACATATTTCGATCTTGTCTGATCATCATCAGGGAGCTGTGTTCCTTCCTAAAGTTATATTACAGTATTCACAATTCAATTCGTATTTGCAAACGAGGTGTTGTGGCAGCATATCATGTTGTGTGGGAATGTGTTGTGGAGC
>Ga0123355_10011607_pt1 | contig 13590 bp, 6 predicted proteins | sample TergutEmb28metaG_3_FD_89872 | JGI IMG/M metagenome (GOLD analysis project Ga0123355, IMG submission 89872) | Embiratermes neotenicus P1 segment gut microbial communities from Petit-Saut dam, French Guiana - Emb289 P1 | ecosystem: Host-associated > Arthropoda: Insects > Digestive system > Gut ...
ATGTTTCGTAATGAAGAATTTACATGTCACTGTTGATTTTATAATACGAGACGGAAGGAACAGGATCTCTAGTCACACTTACTCTCACTACAGCAACTTACACCTGTCGTAAGAAAACATGGTATTCACTGCGCCATTGTTACACACACGCCGTTTCGGCACTGCGCGACACAAGTTTATAAACAAACAACTGTTGTAATAAAAACTAATTTGAGAAACGAATTTTCCCAGTGATTATAGTAAATAGACTGCTGCTTTGACTGGAGTAAAATTCCCGGCAAAAGAATGGAATCCGGGTCCGCTCTTGAAATCACCCCGTCTCCTGCTCAGTGATCTGTTTACTAGGGGTACAGCGGCACGGTGCGAAACGAATTACTCAATCCCCGGCGAGTTAAGAATGGGCGGAATTATATTGCCTGTCTCACATACATCGCCACAGCCTAGCCCTTAAATATGCACAGAGAGAGCACTGCTGTTGCTAAATGACTCATAGCGAGTTTTGAAGACATGCAGTAGCACTACGTACGGGCAAAAATTCTTCGTCTATCCCCAGGTTTTGACGTGTGGAATCCCGTTGCTTTATTCAGTAACACACTACATAAATTTGATATCAGTCTAAACACCACCAAATTCTATTTTGTTTAATAGAACGATATGTTTCGGCCTAGGCTAGGCCTTCTTCAGGTAAACCTGAGGATGGCGTAGTTTAGGCTGAAACATGTGTTTCTATTAAACAAAATAAAATTTGGTTGTGTTTAGACTGATATCAGCTATGTACATTGAGTATCCCCCAGGTAATGTACGAATATAAAATGGCTATTCTGCACGTGGGCATTGCAAATGAATAGTATTATTCTGGCAAGTCACGTAACAAATCCGCTGTCACAAAGGAGCTAAATCTGGAACGAATGACAAACTTACCGACAATAAACACAAAAAGTCTCTGAAATAAATGTTCCCTTACAATCATAGAAACGTAAGTTTAGTGTTAATCACTAATGACAGCTACATTTTCTACTAGCTGTTTTTGTGTGCAACGGTTATATATGTATTTCAACCATAAATACGGTAATTATCACAACATTTGCGTTATCACGGTTACTTAATTTTAAAATATTGCAAATATCCATAAACAATAAGGAACATAGGAAATAGGCGTCATGGCGTGTTGGTTTAAAAATTTTGTGGTGTGGAACAAAGTCTGCTTCATACCTAAGCGGGTCCAGCCAAAAAGTCGTTACGTGTGACGTAGAGAAAATACAGCTACGTGCATTTATGTTGTTAAAATATATTTTGGTTATTTCTTTCAGTATTTCATCAGTCGGGCATAGAATGCAATTTTTTTTTAAATATTCAAATGTTATGAAACAGGTTATTATGTAATCCAAAAGGAAATTAACGTGAAAAGAAATCTAGGCATGTAATAAAATCGTTCTGAGCATGCAATACTGTACACATTATAATTATAAAACCTTGGGAATATTATCATATACGTAAGAATAGACGTCCTTACACGATCCGAGCATAGTTAAACCTGTTGCAGACTGCCCCTTTCTGCAAGTATGAATGATTAAATATCTTATGTTGAGATAAAATCTGCGGCTATTGCTACAAACTACATATTAACCACCCCCCACCCTCCGCCGTTCAAATATTCACATTTAATTCTCGATAACAGTCATTATTAAGTTTCGTGCCTGCTTATTTTAAAATCAATAACATAAACACTAATGATATTAAGAGACATTTCATGGGTTCAGTTCTAGCGGACCCTTAGTGTTTATTTTTGGGCTCTTCCTGCTTCGCAGAAACAACGGTAGAAATGAGCGTAACAGGAATTTTCTGTACGGATTTCCCCTGTTTTCTGGCTGTCCCTGCGTCATAGAAATAACGTTAGAATCGACCGTAATAGGCATTGCCTGGACATGAGCCCAGCATTGTTGTGACACCAAGACCGATTGACTGACTGGCTGGCTGGTTGACTGGCTGGCTGGCTGGCTGGCTGGCTGAATGACAGACCATCAACCATAACGTGGCTCTGGCTTACAGGGTAGTAGGTCTGTACAAGAGACAAGTAATAGAACAGAATGGGATTCTGTCATCATGGAGCTCAAGGTTATTAGAGGATCATACAGTCAAGGACTAAGTAAGTGACTAAGTAAGAAAGGCCTGTTAACTCTTTATACCACCTTTTGTAATGTTTAGTCAAGCAGAAATTTCGAACATTGAATAAGAGAGTCTTTACCGATTTCGTTATTCTCAGAATAAATGGGGATATTAACAGTAAACATTTCGAGGAAATCCCCGCACCATGGAGCTAATGGATTGGTTAATTAAAGCTGAAGACCCAAATTGCAATTATCATTAACAGGGGAAAAAATATAGGAAATTTTGAGTGAAAAACAACTCTTCGGCGATCCATTCAAATATTGAGATGATATTAAAACACGTCTTAGGAAAACAGCTTCCTGGGATTTCAACCGAATAGTTAGATGTGTTCTTCGTGGTTGATATTAAAATATGGACGCTATGAAAAAGGAATTTCTTGAAAATCTAATTATCCATAACTCTTCTTTGATTATGAAACTCCGTGACCTTCCTTACAGTAGCTGGGCCATTGTCATGAGCAAAACTTAAAAGAAAGTGTGTCCAGTTTTTCATACTCTAACCAGCCAATCAACCAACCAACGAAACAACCACCTAACTGACTAACTAATTACGTGGGGTAGAGTAATCCTTGAACAGCTAACACTTTTTAAGCTAGGCAAGAAATTTTCCACATATAATTGACCCCGAAGGTTCATTATAGCATTCACAAGCGCCCGTCCCCTATCCCTACTCTAAGCCAGTTCCATTCAGTTAATGCCTCCCTATCCCACTTCTTGAAGACATATTTCAATATTATTCTTCAATCTACGCCTGTACTCAAAGCTATCCCGCAGAAAATTAAATTAAGTTTTTCTTAAACGTTAAATGCCCTGAGTAATATATCCTTGTACACCACACACAGGAGTACAGAGGAGCGGAGAAAAGCTCTGCTCATTTATAACCGTTGTACTAAATTGTTTCTATGGTCACTTTCACGCCGCGGCCACCTTATTCCTGGGAGAGGGACCCACAGAAACAAACGTGTCTGAGGAGGAGTGGGGCCGAGAGCAATTCTGAGCGCTTTGATGAAAAGACAAATTCCTTATCTGCACTTGGAACTGAAGCATGCACGATTCCTACGTAGCCCAGCCCATAGACCAGTTGTTATACTGACTACAACTTCTCGCACCTTCATACTTGCAGTGGCTCGTAAAACATTTTAAAAACCCCGAGAACTCAACCAAACTAGTTGTTTAAATACAGTAATATGTCAGCAACAACGACACCTGTCTACAGCTTATACATTCGTGAAAGAACGTAATTCAGTTCAGCTCGATTGCATTCGTTGCTTTTATTCTGGCCGTTTACTACGGGTTTTCATAATGCCTCCAGATTACGGGCATCGCAGCTCCGCGTCGTTGTAACAGCATAGCGCTGATATTTTTAGAATTTCATAGAAATACGAATTTACAATTATGTAATTCGTTATTTCAGTACGGTTCTGACAATGCTAATTTCAGTGCAGACTTTCTGGCATCTGACCGTTGGCTCTGTGCAGTTGCTTATACATAGCTACTTTCAACCGGTTTCAAATGTTTACTGCTTGCAGTAGCAACAGAAGTGACGTCAGATGCATAATCAATACCTTCAATGTTAAAAAAAGACGTTGTTTCAGAATGAACTATATCCGGTAACTTAAAATACAATAGGGTACATACCAAGAAACTGATCACCTTTCAGATACAAAAAAAAAAACAAACAAACTATTAACCAAGGAAAACAGGATGGCTTTAAAATGACTGGCACTATTTGAGTGCCAGAACAAGATTTAATTCCACGTGGACGCTGATTTCATTGTAGTTCTTTTTTAGGAAACAGTAAAGATTTTCAGAAGTGCAGAAGCAGAAACGAGAGGGGTGTGCCATTTAAAGAGTCTGTCAGTTACAAAGATTAGGTAGTATCGGTGGTATATGAACCACGTACGAGTACTGAGTATGGGTGGAATGATACTGACAGAGAAAAGTCGGGCCGAGATGATCCTGACCCAGTGCCACTTTCTCCATTCCAACGTAGACTGACCTGGAATAGAACTTACGCCTCCGGATGAGAAAAGAATGGCTAGCCGCCGGAGCCATGGTAAGGGCTAGAATTATATCATACGGGAAGTTACAGTAAAGGGAGAGAGGCAAGTATTTGGAAGGATGTGATCATGGCACCTGCGAGATTGTTTCCTGGTATTCATTCTGATAAAACCAAAAAGAAAGGCAATGTAGGTATAAACGTAATTTAGAGGCGCGTTCGTGTAACTATTGTCGCCGTGGAGAAGCAATATGTCTTGCAAATTCTGGCTGTGTGTCTGTAGCCTTAGCCATCCAACAGGCGATGTGCTTGCACCGTATAATACTGTCATCTGTGGCCTGACCCGCTCTACAATATTTTTCCACATTTTCTCATGAAAGGCATGATTTTCGCAAAAAAGTTCCTGAACGCAAAATGTGTTTTGATTTTCTCTACGAGTTTTGTCTGCAACATTTCTCATTCTATGAATAATTCAGCAACATATTGTCATAGATCTTCATGTAATGTATCCGTTATTTTTGTAGATTTTAATGAAACTTGAATTTTCTTAACAGATTTTGAAAAATACTAAAGAGTCGCTTCTATAAAAATGCGTCCAGTGGGAGCCGAAGGAGGATGGACGGATGGACGGACAGACAGATAGCCAGACAGACATGACGAAGCCAATAGTCGCTTCTCGTAATTTTGCAAACGTACCTAAAAAGCGGAATATCAGATAAATCAGAATAGCCTTTAACAAGCCTATGATTTGATCCAGGTAACGCCTATTGGATATTGATCAAATTACTGCCATGGTAACCTGCTTATAAATCAGAATATAACGGCATGAATATTGAAACATTAAAATAATCTTGTTTTCAAAACATTTCCTCTGCCACTGGTACAATTTGGAAAGAAGCAACTTGTAGCGTTCGAAATATAATTTACGTCTGCTTATTCCATAATGTTGTGATACCTTCTGATTTAGCGAAGAGTTTAACCCTTTGACGCCTAACGACAACTATATTGGTCTACCGCACCGCTAACCTCTAAATGTTGCATTTTATATATTTATTCAACAAATATAGGTACTGAATATTTTAAACATGGTATATACTCTCCGTTTTTTCCTCTTCAAAATGCAGTTTCTTTCATAAATCTAACGTATTTGGTTCCTGTTTTATTCACATTTTATATACAGGGTGTGCTAAAATTAAAGAAAAAAATCATTCCGGCGCCAAAAGGTTAAGTAGAAAACAGAGAAAAACGACAATTGAAGAATTTGTTACACTAGGAGAGAGCTCTATATTTTCGATTACTATTAGGCCATAACTAAAGTCCTAGAGTATGGAGAGTATGAAGAAACAAATCTCAGTTATGGCAACCCAATCTGCCATTTACTGAAAATGTGACGTTAATAATAGGACGTCGGTAACTGTAGAGCGACTTTCCGAAGCAGGAAATCACGGTACGAAATCTCGCGAAAAAACGTGTGTTTGGTGACATTTTATGAGAATTACTCACGTCGTTCTTTTACAAATGAAGCTGAATAACTAGCAGTTCTGAGTGCAAGTACTTACGTAACTCACATGAAAGGGCTCCAGGTTTTTGTTTATACTTTTTTAATAATGTGTGATGTGTTAATGGAAGGACATTGCTATTATAGTATAAAAACACATACGAAAATAAAATGATAGAATTTGTGTAATATTACATTTTATAGTATAAAACTAAAAACGACTTATGGGACAGGAAACTCAAAGTATTTTATCTACTTTTTATAGGATTATTTCTACTGATTGCAATACTTACAGGAAATTTTGGTATGAGTTCCAAAGTTATCGGTGTTAATTTGCTTTCATGATACACTGCGTACAAAATAAATAAATATTTACTCACTTCTTAGCTCAAACCAGCTTTCAGCTGCACTTGACAGCGGTTTTGCAAACCAATTTGCGTGGTTATCTGCCACCAAGACACCGACTGCCTGACATTGAGTGGCAAGACTACAGCAATAGCTTTTTTTGTATGAACCTGCACGAAGTTTACCTTGACGGAAATTTTATACCGATAATACAGGATGCTCAAAAATTATATTGCAGAACGATGACTTTTAAGTGGAGAATGAATATTAAATTTTCGCGAGTGAAAGAGACCTTACTTCGTGAAAACGTTCCAGTACATCAGTGATGTAGAGGCTTTATTTCCGATCCCGATTAAAAAGAAGCTACCATTCACACTCAGCATTGCAATATTTTCTTTAATTTTACGTAGAGCCGACCAAAAATCCTTATTTATTCAAGAACTTTGGTAAGTGAAATCTGAACAGAAAAATGAGCTAAGTACGGCGCTTTTTATTTCAAACCAAAGATTGTAAATGACGGAAAGGGTCTATGAACATGAAGTAGAATATTACCTCAGAAGGTAGTAGAAGTTACATTTAACTACTGTGCCGGGAATGTGTGGAATCTGGAGCCAGTTAAACATTGAGGACATGCCAACACATTATCGATAGGCGAGTGGAAATATTTAACCCATAACTTAGGTTTCCAAATAAACTGTGGGCGTAAAATGAAGAAAGAGGGCTCTTAGTCTCTAAGAGAGCAACCGAGAGAATCTGGACTCCATTGTCATAGCCAGTACGAAATCACTGGCCTTCCAGTTTCGTGATTGTGTTAGGGCTGAAAAACGTTTCATATAAAATAAATATTCTAAACATTTACGAGGCGCAAGAATGATGGATTGAAAAAAGAAATAACACATTTAAAAAAATAATAAATTATGTACTACAGCTAGGACATTTAAAATGTGCAGCCGCTTAACAACAGACACTGAAAAATGGATCATGTAAGGAAAGCTGGACATAAGCTTGGAAGAGAAATTGTAACCCAGAACAAACCAAAGCTTTAATCTATGTTATTGCTGATGATTACGACAATGATGATGATGGCTATAATGATGACGGCGATCTCGTCATCGTTTTAACTGTGTTTGGTGAAGGTACGTTGAGAAGACAACTGTGGTGTAAAATGTGGTGCTTTGAAATCTGAATGAAATATCCCTTTAAAGGTGAAAATTAACCTAAATTGTAACCCAATTTGTAGCACTACTCCGTCCGTATTCGTTTCGAGAAATTTCGAAAACAACAAAAAAACTCCATTATGATAGGAGATTTTTGTGTTCGGTGTTTGATCCCAGAACCTCCACATCATGAAGCAGGCATGCTCTCTGTTTAGTCACATCGCTATTGTAGTTTCGACAGTGCACTGATACACAGGTTATAAAAAGATCGTCACGAAATAATCATGTGTTTAATTAACATTCCTTTGGCAACTCGCAAAAATAATCCTACATGTTGTCTACCTTTTTAGGCTCCCTGTGCGTGATTTCATGTTCTTAGGTAGTTCATATGCCGTCAAAAGCATGTCAGCCGAACCGAAGCCTGTGCTGTGAGACAACCAGAAAATAACTGTTTCGTAGCTGTCTATGTTATTGTTAATGTTCTGAACACAATACCTGTTCTTCCTGTTGTTGCGGTAGTACTCGAACTCATTGTTGCCTCCTCTCCAGGCTGTTACGAGGTGGTTCCAGACTCCCAAGTCCAGTGTGTCGAACTCGTCATGCCAGAGGAGGGTCTCGGCAGATACTGTGCTCGCAAGCGTCAGAGAGACCACCACCACTGCCGCCAGCGGCCCTGCCATATCTACCAGAGTAGAGAGAACACAGCCACAGACAGCGAGGCTCCCTTAGTGATACAATAGGATGAACTCGGCCGAGCTGTAGGGGTATTGGTCTTATCAAGAAATGTGTAGGGGTCGGTACTCTTCGAAACTAATATCAACTGTAACATCAGAAACACACTGCCCACAGCGTATGAACCACAGAAACTGCGGCTGTGGCAGGCCTTCCTAAAAGGTGTACGGTATTATTACTACACTCCCATAATGAATAATGAGTGGCATCCAAGATACCCAATGCTTAGTTCCACTCAACTTTGAATACTACAGATAAAGTTAGGTGTTTTTCAGACAGACATTAGTCGCGTCTTATGCGAACGCATTTCACATTATACTTTCCATCCATTATTATCTCTTCTGTGAATTCCAGTCTTACTTCGTCAAGGAATTTTGTTTCACAGACTTGTAAATCTAAACATTTCGATGTTAAGTGTACTAGAGAAAGAAGCCAGCCAGACGACATTTAACTATAAAGTTATACAGACCGTACATAACCACACCACCAGGAGCAATGATTGGTGAGGATAGGCAATGGAAAATGAAAATGAAATTTTATCCCTCTGCATTACCTTCAGGTAAACATTTCCCTTCCACTGTCAACGTGGATGAGTTCGAGGAGGGTGTGAAAAATATTCACCATTTGTTACTGGGAACTAAAGAAAACCCGTAAATTCATGTTATGTTCCAAAGGCAAGTTTCGAAACATTCGGGAAATTTTTACACGTTTTTATTACTATACCTTAAGGGTTAAATTCTTAAATCCTCTTTGCGAAATAAACCAAAATTATAGATTATAATTTTACAAATATGAGTATAACTTTTACACAATTTCCGTAAACAGACAAACAGACAGGATGTCGACAAGTTGAACGTAACACAAGGAATTTCATAGATGAAATAATTACAACCAGCCGTGTAGCTGTTCTAAAGTGTATAGGACTGCTTGCAATGGTTACCGAACGACTGTCATAAACTAGTTCCCAGAATATCTTGCTATTCTGGATGCTAAACAAAATCCTTAACCTCACTCATGTTACATGCACTTGCCTCTGTCCTTCACCAGCTACGCTAGCTTCTGAATTCACCACACAGGAATGACCCAAGAAAAGTTTATTTCTAGATAAAATCGAGCTTAAAAGCAATCAGAGAGATGGAAAGGTAATTTGTCCCACATGCAGTCTTTTCCATCCCCTTGGCAGGACATTTTATTTTAGCAGGCATTACCTTAACCCACAGCAGCATAATGCTGTAAAGGCGGTAGGGCGTTAGACTGAAATTTAAAAAATCTTCCGAAACCGTATAATCTTCTTCTGAGTACGTTATCAGATAGCTGAGAGCTTTAAATTTGTCACAAATGACTGTTCAACTGTTTGTTTCCGGAGTGGAAACGTGTGAGAGGCGTTCTTCTTCGTTTATCTGTTCGACAATCAATGTTCTCAGTCAGTAGCCACAGAATTCATATCCTGCAACGGTAACCATAAGAAAGTAGAACACAAATATTGTCTGCTTTCGTAAATATTGGATTGTAGGTCCGTATCCGGATAAAAACTAGCCATGGTAAAATCATACCGCCAAAATGAGAGTTCGTCCTGCATAAGGCTGCCTGAATTATATTATTCATCACGTAAAAAAAATCTTAGCGCAAACTGCATGTTGATAACAGATATTTTACTACAGGCATATAGGTCTATACTGTCAGATTGTTTAATGAAGTGTCACTCTACGCAGTGTATGGATTCATCGCAGTATTATTATTATTATTATTATTATTATTATTACTTATTGCTTAAAATAGATAGTAGCGTAACATTTAATAGGCGAGTTCTCATACTCGCGGAAATCGTCTGTTACCTTCGTCATGTCCGTCCGTCTGCCCCTCTCTTCGCATTTATATCATTAGCGCGGCGCCCAATGGAAGGACTTCTTCGAAATATGATATTGGGAATTTTTATGAAAATCAACCGAAAACCCCGAATCTGGTTAAAACCGGGGAAAAATTTCGAGCACTGTACTTGAAGACTTCAGTGTTAGTGTTTCCGGTGATAAAAAGTGGCCGTAAAAACGCTCTCTTCGACTGTCGTGCTTCAGGATATTAGTCAGCGCCTCTGTCTGTGTTCGCATTTTGCACGGCTCCTATTTGACGGATTTCTATGAAATTTGGGGTTGGGGACTTTTTTGAAAAGTGTGGAGGAAATCTACACGTAAATATAGATACAATCGGCGAATATGTCAGGCACTTTATTTGAAGATCGAAGCTCGTTTTATCGTTTCCGGCGACATTAAGTCGCCATTAAGCGCTCTCTTCGAGTGAAATGCATCAGGATGTTATGGTAGCCGAGAAGGTATAAACATTACGCAAACACGACACAATGTTCTGTTGTACTAACACCGTTTATCTTGTTGCTAAACATACCTAAGAAACACGTAGTGGGTCAAAAGTTCAAAAAGGAGGACAGAAGCAGCAAATGTAAACGTGTTTTCAGAAGGACAAGCAGTGACTATACTGAACAGAGTTATTCTTGAGACGCTAATAGTCGCTTACCTAGTCAAGAAATTTCCCGCATTTCATAAAGCTCCAAATTTCATTACCGTGCTCACGTGCTCGCAACAAGAGAAACTTGTCCCCCTTCTGGCCCAAATAAATCTAGGGCACAATTTCCCCTCCTATTTTTAAATATCCCCTTTAATATTATCCTCGTATCTATACCTCAGTCTTCCGAGTGGTTACTTCTGTATTATTTCTCCACCAAATTTTATATGTATTTTTCACCTATATAATATGTGCCCCGGACCCCGTCCACTTCGTTTTTCTTGATTTCGTTATCCCAACAAAAATTTAAGGAAGAAAAATAGGAGTTGCTGACTTAAGTTCTAAAACAAGAAATCGATATATTTTAAAGACAAATAATTTCTATGTTATTCGGCAAAATAAGGAGAATTAATATGAAAGCAATGGAAAATAATGTACAGAATTAAAAGTAACGTGGAATTTCTTGGCGGTACTTTTTAAGATTAAAAAATAGACGCCGTATTTATAAAGGCAGTTTCAGAAAGGCTAATTGTGATTTTGGTACACAAATGAGAGAATATGTATTTTTCTTCGTCAAAAAATAACCTAAAATTTGTTTGTGAACAATCATTCAATGGTACATTATTAGATGGCTTTCAAGGTCCACCGGAAATCATCGTATCCTAGACAGAAAGGCTGACTTACGGCACTCAGTCTTAGGATACAATGTGAATGAGTTGATGTATGTATGTATGTATGTATATATGTATGAAAGAACAAGACTAATTAATTAATTAATCATTGAACTAACGAATAAATAAATAATATTTTTATCTAATTTTGAAAACAGAGTCCCCGCTGTCTAATACCTAATTGTTAAAATATTTGGCCGCATGTGAAAGAACAGAGTAACAAAAATACTTAATTATTATCACTTGTTTAAACCCCTACACCAAATGAACCAGTGTCGTTTGTAAAATTATCCATTATTTTAACACGTAGTTTGCATTTATCTGAGACTTCGATCGCAGAATCATCCATTGTGTTGTCAAAACATATTTATTTTTAAAGGCAGGGCTTGTTTCAGGAAAGAGAAACGTGAGAAACGTATTCACACAAAATGTAAATTAGAGTAACCAGAACAGTATGTAAGATTATTATTTGTGCTGTTAATCGGTATTGTTTTTTGGTGACATGAAGTTATTTTAGGTTGAAAAAAAGTATAACACGGATGGTGGAAACAATAAACACTTGCTGTTGAACTTGAAGACTCAATGGAATATTAACACCCAGAGACTTTAATGCAGCTGAAGAATACTATGAAAAGGAGTATTATAGTTAGGTGTGGCGGTATAAACTGGACTGGACATCAGTGACACGTCACACAGCAGAAACTAAAAATGCAGAAAGTTCTTAGGAGTCTGAAGTCGTGGTACACTAGGGGATATTGGGCCATAAAAATTGGTAATTGTCAGGTAGATTTGGTGTTTCTTTATCACTAAAAATATTTTTTGTTTAATGTTTTACCCTTGGGTTATGTTTAATTGATTCGACCCAATGTGAAAGCATTCCAATAATTAGAATTTGAATAATGAGAAGTGTTTTGCCTTACCTACTTACTTACTTATTTACTTACTTACTTACTAACTTACTTAGCTACTTACTTACACCATGGAGCAGAGTCTTTCTTGAGAAACTAACCGGTTCTTAGCTAGTCAAGAAATACCCTGCATTTTATGGAACCCGAATGTTCATAACCGCATTCACAAGTGTCCGCCACCTGTCCCTCTGTTTTGGCCCCTAAAGTCATTGACGTATTAAAGTTAGACGAATTCTAAAAGTAATATAGAATGTTTTTAAGGTTACCATCAAAACACAACAACAGTATATAAATATTAGCATTTTATTGTGGCCACAATAAAATGCTAAAATTTATACATTGTTGTGTATTGACTGTAACTTCAAAACTATTTTGGTTTACTTTTATAATTCAAACACAACGGGATGTCCTCGATTAAAATAAATTTCGATGAATTAATTACGTCGTGATTAGTTCTACATAGAACAGATTTATTCTTATAAGCTAACAGTCGCTTACCTCGTAAAACAAGATGCCTGCATTTTATGTAACTCGAAATTTCAATACCGTCTTTACTGTGACACCGGAGTGTTCAATGTCACCAGCTACACAAGTTCTATATCTTTACACTTACTTACCCCATGGTGCAAAGTCCTACTTGAGAAGCTAACTGCTTCGCAGCTAGTCAAGAAATTCCCCGCATTTCATGGAACCCGAAGGTTCATTACCGCACTCACAAGCGTCCGCCAACTGTCTCTATCCTGGGCCAGCCCAATCCAGTCCATATACCTACATCCCACCTCCTGGAGATCCATCCTAATATTATCCACTCATCTACGCCTAGGTCTCCCCGGTGGTCTCCTTCCCTCCGGTTTCTCCACCAAGACCCTATACACCAATACGCGCCACATGCCCAGCCCATCTCATTCTTCTCGATTTTATCACCCGCATAATGTTTTGTTAATTATGATGGTATCCTCTTACATGCTTCAATGTTCTCCAAACAAAACGCTTTCTCGGGGTTTCAGACTAAATTTTATTTATAATATCTGCAAGCGTAGTTTACTATTTTGTAACAAGTTAAATTGTAATCTTAAATTCAGTGGTACGTCTACATCTGTAGTGTCGGTGACAAAGGAGGAGATTTATAAAAGGGTTAGGGAAAGAAACAGTAGTAACTCATTTAAAGAAATTATATTGACAGAATCCTGGAGGAAATGAAACCAAGCAAAATGTAGACGTGATAGCTGGCGAGACTGCCGAAAATTTAACCGGATACTCCTTGACAGCAGGCGCAGGGTGATACCTCTAAATCAGTCCACTTGGTGTTCAGAGTGAGACAGCGATATGAACTATGAAGTTGACCTTTACATATACCCACATTTCGAAGGAAAAAAAAAGATAAAAGATAACGTAAACTCGTCCCTGTCGAAGCCACGAAGGTACATAACTCCAATCATTTGTAATCCCAGCACTAGTTGGAGATAAGTTATCCAATTTAACCTCGAGAAGAGCCCGGTACCAATTGAAAAGAAGGTTAGACGAGCCCCAGAAGCAGTCTGCATGTCCTGGAGAAAACAAAAACTTCTGAATATTCAGCCTGTAACGTAATATACGCG
>Ga0123355_10011608_pt1 | contig 13590 bp, 8 predicted proteins | sample TergutEmb28metaG_3_FD_89872 | JGI IMG/M metagenome (GOLD analysis project Ga0123355, IMG submission 89872) | Embiratermes neotenicus P1 segment gut microbial communities from Petit-Saut dam, French Guiana - Emb289 P1 | ecosystem: Host-associated > Arthropoda: Insects > Digestive system > Gut ...
CGGGCGAGATTGCGTCACAAATTGCTGTTGACACCTTGCGTGACCATGCGCCCCGCCAGCCTGATCCTACGGCACTCGCACGCGCGGTGCAGACGGCAAACCAGGCAATACTTGCGGGTATCAAGAAAGGTGTCGGGCGCGACGGCATGGGCACTACCATGACTGCTGCTATGGTTGAGGATGGCCGTGCGGTTGTGGCACAGGTAGGTGACTCGCGCGCTTACTTACTGCGCAACCGAGCACTGTCACAGATCACCGAGGATCATTCGGTAGTTGGTGCCATGATACGCAGTGGCAGTCTGACGGTCGCAGAAGCACGCGTACATCCACAACGCAGCGTCATCACCCGGGCACTGGGCAGTGACCCAAACCTGAACGTCGACACTTTCGAGATTACCGTGCTGCGTGGGGATCGGCTGCTGATTTGTACTGATGGTCTAACGTCTATGGTCGAGGATGTCCATATTGAGGAAATCCTAAGCAATAGTCTTGACCCCAATCATGCGGCTGAAAAACTGGTACAGGCAGCGCTGGATGCAGGCGGCAGCGACAACGTCAGCGTCATCATAGTTGATGTGACTGAAGAGCAGGGCGCAGGTGCCAGTAAAGCTGCGAAGCAGAAAAAGCCGCGCTCGAAGCTGTGGCTGTGGGCACTGCTTTGGACAACGCTGGTTGCCACCGCCATTGTGGGTGTCTTTTTCGCGACGGTAAACTACGTTGAAAACCGCGCCTATTTAAGCGTCGGCAACAGTGGAATGGTCTACGTAAATCAGGGCATGCCGGGAAGCATTCTGGACTTTGACTTAACTTTTGACTCAATCCCCACTACGGTGGAGTTTGACTTGCTCGCCCCAGAATATCAAGCACGTTTACAGCTGAACCCCAGCTACCAAAGCAAGGACGATGCATTGGCTGACCTTGAGGTCATGGTGGCGCGTTCGCCCCAGCTGCGTGACAACGTCCCTACCCTGCTGCCAGAAGATGCTGGTGCAGACACGGAGTCCACAGAAGCGACACCTGCAGCAGGTGATAATCCCTAGTGGGCAGTAGGCGCAATACTGAACTATTGCTACTGGTCGCAGCAGCACTGCCCGTCATGCTGCTGTTTGCACTGGTGGGCACACAGGCGGCAGGTGATTTTTCCTGGGAATATCTTGCAGTGCCGGCTTCCCTGCTGTTGTCCTTTGCTGCAACACACATGTTGTTGCGCTGGAAGGCCCCCGGTGCTGATCCGGTGCTGCTACCTGTCGTATTCGTACTGTCAGGTATTGGCCTTGCCTTTGTCACGCGCATAGTCCCCGACGAGGTCATGTCACAGGTTGTGTTGCTGTTTCTTTCTGTCATTGTAATGATGGTGGTGTTGATCGTCGTTCCCAAACTGGAACGACTGGCAGACTATAAGTACACTATGTTCCTGGGCTGTATCATCCTGCAAATTCTGCCCTTTATCCCTGGACTGGGACGCACCTACTGGGGGGCAACCCGGTGGATTTCAGTCGCTGGCTTTTCATTTCAGCCCGGTGAGATCGCCCAGATTCTGCTCATCTTGTTCCTGGCTGGATATCTGGCAGATAACCGCGAGTTGCTTAGTATTTCGACCCGTCGTCTATTCCGCGCAATTCCCATGCCCGAACCACGCACCTTAGCGCCGTTGGTCGTCATGTGGGCAATCTCGTTTTTTATCATGGTATTTCAGCGTGACCTGGGCGCCTCACTCCTCTTCTTTAGCGTATTCTTATCGATGATTTATGCGGCTACGGGGCGCTTTGTTTATGTTTTTGCGGGACTGGGACTGTTTAGTGCGGGTGCGGTGGCCGCCTACAATATGTTCAGTCATGTGCAGGTGCGTGTGGCGAACTGGATTGATCCCTGGGTTGATCCGGCGGGGCCTGGCTTTCAGATAGTTCAGTCACTGTATGCTTTTGCTGCGGGCGGCATTTTCGGGCTAGGCCCTGGCAATGGACTGCCCCATCGTATTCCCCGCGTCGAGGACGACTTTATTTTCGCAGCTATTGGTGAGGAACTGGGGCTGCTTGGGGGCGCGGTCATACTCATCTGCTTTTTGATTTTGATTTATCGCGGGCTGTCCATCGCTTCGCGGGCGAAATCTGACATGGCTGCCTTTACGGCCGTTGGTATTGTGGCTTCGCTGGGCTTCCAAGTATTCGTCATCATTGGCGGTGTGACCCGCCTGATTCCCATGACGGGTATTACGGTGCCCTTCATATCACGCGGGGGAACGTCGCTTCTTGCTGTCTTTATTCTGCTAGCGTTGCTGCTGCGGGCAGGGGACGAAACCACTGGTATCGAATCCGAGATGAAGTCCATCGGCGGAGGGCTGTCCATATTAGGCCGTGTTGCGCTGGGTAAGCGACTGGTTGTTCTGGCAGCGTTTTTCTCGGTGCTAATGATTGCGCTACTGGGGAACTTGACCTGGCTGCAGGTCGTTAATGCACGGACACTGAATAATCATCCTCAAAATACGCGCAATCTGGTCGAGGAAGCGCAAAATCCCCGGGGAGCAATTCTGACTGCTGATGGGGTGGTACTGGCTAACAGCCTGCCCGTTGAAACCCCGGGTACGGGTAGCAGGTCGATCATCTACGAACGTACCTACCCTGAGGGTACGCTGGCCGCCCATATTGTGGGCTATCATTCGATTCGCTATGGTCGTGCGGGTATTGAGGCTGCGGCTAACGACGCTTTAGTTGGGCAGCGCAGTTTCTCTAACTGGAACGACGTTTTTGATGCCGCACTGGGTCATTCAGTGCCAGGTAACGACGTCGTGCTGACCCTTGAGTCTAGTGTGCAGCTCGCTGCAGAGGGCGTGCTCAGTAGCCAGACGGGTGCAATTGTTGTCATTAATCCGCAAACAGGTGCGGTGCTGGCAAGCGCATCCAGCCCAACCTACGACCCCAATCGGATAACCGAGGACTGGGAGAGCTTAAGCACTGACGAAACTGCTCCCCTGCTTGATCGCACCCGTATGAGCCTGAGCGCACCGGGATCAACCTTCAAAACCGTCACGTTGGCAGCAGCCTACCATTACGATATTGCAAGTCCGAGCACCGTCTATCCCGCCCCGGGTGCCATGGACATTGGCAACGCACCGGTCACTAATTTTGAACGCAGTGATTTTGCATCAACCGATCTGCAAACAGCTATGGCCCGTTCTGTTAACACGGTATTTGGTCAGGTGGCAGTCGAGATAGGACCAGAACGCCTAGTCCAGCAATCAGAAGACTTTGGCTTTAATCGTCGAATCCCCTTTGATTTGTCTATACAAAACTCGATCATGCCCAATCCGGAAGATATGACAGAATGGGAAACTGCCTGGGCAGGCATTGGTCAGCCCGTAGGCGAGCACCCCCACACTGATTCTGAACCTGGTCCGCAGACCAATGTATATCAGATGGTACTGGTCGCTGCAGGTATCGCCAACGACGGCGTTGTTATGCGTCCCTTTGTTATTGACCACATAGCATCAGCAGAGGGTGCGCGCACCATACTGCATCAGGCACGCCCCTCGCAAATGTCGCGCGCAGTATCAGCAGAGGTTGCAGACCTCGTCACAGAATCGATGATCCAAACAACTAACGCAGGCACTGGTGGCGCAGCTGCCATTTCAGGGGTGCAAGTCGCGGGTAAAACAGGAACAGCAGAAGTCGGTACGGACAGGCCCAGCAACGCCTGGTACATAGGCTTTGCTCCTGCAGATAACCCCGTCGTGGCCGTCGCCGTCATGATCGAGGGCGCAGGTCAGGGCGGTCACACCGCAGCTCCTGCCGCCCGCACTGTAATGGAAGCTGCACTGGCAGCTGCGAACAATAGGTAGATGAAGTCAATGAAAAGTATCAGTATAACGCCTGCAAAATGTTTGAGTATTGGACGTACTCTGCAGGCTTTTTGCATTATAATTGCTTGCAGTGCCCCATTTGGGCATTTGAAGGGACTTTAAGAGGAGAAAACCGTGCAAAATATGCTAGTTGGCAGACGGTATCGTCTGAGCGAAGAAATTGGTTCTGGGGGCATGGCCGATGTGTATAAGGCAGTGGACGAGACCCTGGGGCGCCCCGTTGCGGTTAAATTGATGCACGCGCGTTTGGCGTCTGATCCTAGCTTTGCTGCGCGCTTTCAGCAAGAGGCGAAGGCTGCTGCGAACCTGCAAAGTCCCTATATTGTAAATATTTATGACTGGGGTCAAGAGACCCTGGAAAATGGTCAGCCACTGTACTATATAGTGATGGAGTACGTCCGGGGCGAGGACTTGAAAAGCATTATTCGCCGTCAGGGTGCGCTGCCTAGTCGCAAGGTGGCAGAGATTGGTGCGATGGTCTGTTCTGCGTTGAGCGTTGCGCATGGCTATGACATTATCCACCGTGATATTAAGCCGCACAATATTATGGTCTTGCCTGATGGCAATATTAAGGTGATGGACTTTGGTATTGCGCGTGCGGGCAATACACAGATGACCCAAACGGGCAGCGTTTTGGGTTCTGCTCACTACGTTTCGCCTGAGCAGGCACAGGGTCGCGATTTGACCGCCGCCAGTGACCTGTATTCACTGGGCGTGGTGATGTATGAAGCGTCTACGGGGCAGATGCCCTTTGACGGGGATAGTCCCGTTGCGACTGCGCTGAAACAGGTGCAGGAACAGGCTGTTCGTCCGACTGCGATTAATCCTGAGGTTGACCCGAATCTTGAGCAGGTAATTGGCTATGCCATGGCAAAGGATCCGCGTGCACGCTATGCAACGGCAGATGCCATGCGCCGTGACCTGCTGCGCGTTGCCCGTGGTGAGCCTATCATTGGTGCCCATGGGGATGCTGACTCGGACGCAACCAGTGTTATGGGCGCTGCTGCTGCAGGTGCTGCCGGCGGAGCGGCAGGTGCTGCTTTGGCTGGCCGCCGTGACCCACAGGACATGGACGGCACAACGGTCATGCCCGCCGTAGGTGACGGAACAAGTCCTGCAACCCCCATGACCCCTGGTGTTGAGCGGACAATTGGTCCCGAGGAAAAGAAGAAGGGTACAAAGGCCTGGATATGGGTTGCTGTTATTACTTGCCTGGTTGCCGCAGCTGGTCTGCTTGCCTGGCAGCTGGGTGTCTTTGATGCTGACGAAGAAGACGCTGCCGTTGACATGCCCGATGTTACGAGGATTACGCTAGAAGCCGCAAAGGAAGTTCTGCGCGAAGAGGGCATCGCTGTAATCGTTCCTCCTGAGGACGAGGACGCAGATTCTGCCAGTGGATTGTTGGAGACAATACTGCCTGACGCAAATCCTGAGCTAATCATTATTGAAGAGGCCTTCTCCCCCGATGTTCCCGAAGGTTACGTTATTGACCAGTATCCCGAAGCAGGAGCAGAGCTTGCTAACCCGGCAGACACGCGCGTCACCTTGACGGTAAGCAAGGGTGAAGAAGAGTTCGAGGTACCCGACCTGACAGGCATGACCCTGGACGAAGCACGACAAGTTGTCGCTGATGCTGATTTTGATATCAGGTCCACTACTGAACATCACGCAACGGTACCCGCAGATCAAATCATCAGCCAGTCGCCAGAAGCAGGAACTGAGTTAGCCGGTGGATCTGTCATCAACGTAGTTGTATCACAAGGTGTGGAGAGTGTCGATGTGCCCAATGTCCGCACCATGACCAGAGCACAAGCAAATACAACGCTTACGAACGCCGGCTTCCAGGTCAGCGTTCGCGAAGTCTTTAGCAACGACGTAAACGAAGGCATCGTCATCGACCAAAACCCCCGCCAGGGCGCATCCCTGCAGCGTGGTTCCACAGTCGAGATCACCGTAAGCAGAGGTCCTGAAACAGTGGCTGTGCCCAACGTGCTAAACCAAACAGAAGACGCAGCACGAACAACACTAACTAACGCCGGATTCGTAGTGCGCGTAAGTCATGCCGCTGGCGACCAAGGCATAGTAATCGGCCAAAGCCCCAACGCAGGCCAAAGAGCCCAACCAGGCTCCACCGTAACCATAACAGTAGGCAACACCCCTGCTGGTGGCGAATAGCTAACTCACAGGGGCAGACCCTACATCTGCCCCCACTTTGTCGTATTGCTAGAAATCCCAAAAGCCTCCGTAGCTCAGTGGACAGAGCACAGCTCTCCTAAAGCTGGTGTCGCAGGTTCGACTCCTGCCGGGGGCACCATCTGATAACACATTAGCAGATCGAAGAATCGCTCGCGTAGCCAGGGCACGCTCCACGCTCCTCCTCACTACTGCACTTATCAGGACTCCAGTCACTTTTAAGCCAGAGGATTGCCGGCCTGCATTGACTGCTTAATGGAAAAAATCATGCTTTACCTTCTGCCGAAACAGCAATCCTCTTTCCAAGCCGCTTCCACTGAATCGACTGCTAGAATAATATGAACTAAGACTAGTGCTTGCAGGAGGAATCCATGTCAAATTTGGAACAAAATCAAATTATCCTTTACCAAGATGAGGACAACATCACTAAAGTATCAGTACGTTTCTCTGACGAAGACTTGTGGCTTACCGAAGTACAAATTGCTGAAATCTATGACACCTCACGTCAAAATATCAACCAACATATCGCAAATATATACAAAGATGAAGAGCTTGCAGAAAATCCAACTCGCAAGAAATTCTTGCGAGTTCAAACTGAAGGTAGTAGGCAGGTCGAAAGAAATGTTGAGCACTACAACCTCGACATGATTATCGCTCTTGGCTACCGCGTTCAATCACAGATAGCTACACGCTTTAGACGTTGGGCAACCAAACGACTGCATGAATATATCCAAAAAGGCTTTGCCATGGATGATGAGCGTCTAAAGCAAGGAGGGTCACGCTATTTTCGTGAACTATTGCAACGCATCCGTGATATTCGCAGCAGTGAGCGCAACTTCTATCAACAGATAACAGACATCTACGCAACAGCCACTGACTACAACCCTCGTGCAGACATGACCCAAAAGTTTTTTGCCACTGTTCAAAACAAAATGCACTTTGCAGTACATGAAAATACTGCTGCCGAGCTTATTCATGACAGAGTAGATAATGAGAAGCCTTTAGTAGGTATGACCAACTTTAAGGGTGACTACATTACTAGAGGCGATGTAAAGATTGCAAAGAACTATCTTTCCGAAATTGAGCTCCAGAGACTAAACCTACTAGTATCACAGTTTCTTGACTTCGCAGAGTTTCAAGCACTAGAGCAAACTCCCATGTCTATGGCTGACTGGATTGAAGCCCTAGACAATCAGATACTGGCACTCAAGAGACAATTATTGACCAACAGTGGCTCTATATCTCACAAGCAAGCAATGGAAAAAGCAGAGCAAGAATTTGAGATATATCGCAAAAGAGAAATGAAGCAACTTGAAAGCGACTTTGACAGAGCAATCAAACAGCTCTCATTAATGGACATCGATGAGGACTAAAGAGACCTCACTGCCTATCACTTAATCACGCCATTCTGCGTTCGCGTGCTCAAATCGTGCTCGCGCTGCTCACTTCTTTTCCTCTCTGCTATACTCTGTTAAGGGTGTCCAAGTATGGATAGCACTCTTGTTATTGTCTGCTATTTCCTGCTGCTTACACTCGGTGAGAACTCCTAAAGCTGGTGTCGCAGGTTCGACTCCTGCCGGGGGCACCACTCTGGCGGCGACTAGCCGCCGCTTCTGAAAGCTCACGTGCGTTAGCACGCTTCACTTCCAGAATCAACGCCTATCCACTCGCCAGAGCATACTTGTCATGTAGATATATACTTCATCTCAAAATTCCATTTTCACGTCCATCATAGCCTGATTTGAGCAAAATTCAGTTGAAAAATGTGCAACACTGGAGTGCTCTCTACGTATGCCAAGAGCTTATCTCTATGCTGTCATCAAGATTCGCAAAGTAGCTAAACGTTGCTGACAGTGAAGGTATCACCGTCATGGCTAGAAAGACGCGCCAGTCCCAGCCTGTTAGCACAAAGGTGCCTAGCCAGGTGAAAAATGACGTGATAAATGTTTGGATGAAGGTGCGGTATGCGCGCCATACGGCGTGTGACATCCATCTGGGGCGGTGCTTATAATAGGGCAACATTAGTAGTTCCACCTCACCCTCACGCCACGGGTATCAACATGGGTGAAGTTACGGTGCAATCCCATGCCGTTGTTACCAACAATGTCATCAATGCGCCTTTGCACATCTGGCGCAGACATACCTTGCACTACGAAATCAGCAGCATCCCCCACTAAATGGCGCGATGCGCTTGCCCCACCTACTACCAGGTTATGTGCAGGGGTTCGGTACCCACTCGTAATGGTAATTGGACGATTACCACAAGCCTCACGGATACGCTCAAGCAAGTTCATCAATCGCTGCAAGTTAGCCCAGTACTGCTGAGGCACCGGAGTACGTCCCGCATCCCTGGTCGCAAACTCACTCATCTGAAAATGCCTACTGGAAGGCCTTGCAAAGGGTGCTGTCGCAGTAGTGCCGCGCAGTGCTCCCCACGTATTTGGCCCCACAATACCATCGGCCGTCAGTCCGCGGGCACGCTGGAAGGCAATCACTGCTGCCTGAGTACGATCTCCCCAAATGCCATCTACAGCAAGCGCGTGACCATGCCGGCCAAGCAGCCTCTGCACTTCACGCACATTAGCTGCAAACTGGCTCTCAGCATGTATGGTATTAGGACCTCTAATACCATCTACTGTAAGAGCACGCCCATCTCTGCCACGATACCCCAGGCTATTTAAAAATTGCTGCAGGCCTCGTACATTGAGGCCTGCAGGCTTTCTTCTAACTAATTGTGTCATTATCCTATCTCCTAATCACTGGCCACTGCCATCTTTTGCTCATGCAGTTTTATAGTGTGTATGTGTATTTAGACATAGTGCTCCTACCCAAAGGGAGTGTTTAAGAAGTACATACCACGCACACTGCGAGCGCCAGTGCTGCCCCAACTTCGCGTGCTCGAGCGAAAGGTGAGTATTGGAGTACCGTCAACACTGGCGAAGGAAAAGAAGCTGCCTGTGTCGACTTCTGTAAAGTGATTTGTAACCCAAGGCGCAAACGCTGCTGCGCTATTTAATCTGGCCACTTGAACATTCGCTGTGCTTGAGCCATTGCGTCCTGCCCAATTGCTTGGCGGTGTAACATCTATTCGCAAAAATGCGATATTTCCCCACCTCATGGTAACATCAGCTGATGCCCTCCAGCCATTTAAGCCTGTAGCTGTTGGCCTGGTTGAGCTGCGATTTGGTAGCTTTGCCATAGTTACCGAACGATCTTGAATGCTTCTGGTTGTGACTGCACTATCTGCAAGCTTATTTGCTGTAACAGCAGCATCCGAAATCACAGCATTAACGACCTCACTTGTATCTGGACGTGCAGCTACGGTCCATCCTCCCTCCTCAGTACTACTCAAGTCTGCCACTATCACATCCCCTGGTTCTGGCACTTCAGCTGCAAAGAGGTCCGTACCCGAATGCGCAAGCACTACACGGCACACCAAAAAGCGCGCAGTAGCTGGCGCCTGTCCAAGATCTAGCTCATAATCCCTAAAATCAGCGAATGCACCTGCTACCGTCGCAGTACCTGTTAGTAAAAACGTCGTAGGTGACGTACGTTCAAAATTGAATGCTCGCAATATGCGCGACCCAATAGTCATCTCATTCATCAACCTTTGGTCAGCTCCTGACACAAAAAGCTTTTGATCGCTCGAACTATCAAAGGGAAAAGTTATTAGTGTTGTATTGTTCATGGTCTCCTCTTTTCTATAATTTCTCTGATTGTTGGATATGTTTTGCCAATGGCAATATTTACGGTCTTTGCTCCACCGGCAAAGACCTCTTCGACTTCTGTAATGACATCACATGCTTCTGCAAAGGACGTCTTGAACCCCACCAGGTCTCCGACAAAATAGTCCGTACCAAACACAAAGCGCTCCTCAGACACCGCTCCTGTCAGCGAGTTTTCATAGGGTTGTTCACGTAACTCGGCCTCACCACGTTCTTGCAATGCCGCAATTACCTGGGCTCTCGGGATCTGTCTGCCATCTGCGTCTTGATTGCCAATGTCGCTTGCATCTACCCATAGCTCTCCATGAGTAATGCCTCGCTCAAGGCGCGCAGTAGTCACAAGCCTACTGGCATGCTCGCCTTCTCCACCAATAACGGCAGTGTCACAGACACCTTCATCGATACGTGCATGCACAAGATCTGACAGGTCACCATCTGCCACAGAAAAAACAACGGCAGCAGATCTATCCACACCCTCATAAAGATGCGGAGTAATCACTCCATTACTGAAACGGGTACACAGTCGCAAAGGGATGCCCTCAAGCAGACTACATACTTCGCTGTAGCAGTCCTCCCACGAAATCTGTGTTGTCAGTCGCTCGTTCAAGTAGCGCGAAACAGACTGTGTGTCTGTCATCCTTTGCCAAAGCGGAATCATGCGATTAGCACTAGGCAAATCACGCACGTTGCTCAAAGCAGCATTCACCAAATCAACAACAATTGCCTCACGCCGCTGACTATTGTAGTTACGCGTCCAAAAATTCACACGCCGCTTCAAAAGCTCAATGGGATCACAAGCCTCAAGACTCAAGGTATTCTCGCCATGATTTGCCGTTTGCCCATATATGACAGCCAGCACATCTGAATCATCACGCTCTAGATAAGCCGCATCTCTCAGCAGCCCCTCCATAGACAAGGGCAGACTCACATCTGCCCTTGCACTTACAAGGCTCGTGCGCCACGTCAAGGTATTGTATTCAGATACAATGCCAATGCGCTCACCACGGGCATCAAGTAGGTATAGCTCCATAACTTATACCCCCTCAAAAATCTCAGAATAGGCGATCTGTGCCGTGCCAACAAAACGATCAAGAACTACGTCAGCACCACCCACAGGAATCAACGGAAAGACACCACGAAACATATCGAACCGCTTCTTGCCGTTAACCCAAAGCATGCGTGTATCCGTGTTTAGCGTAATCGAATCTCCCACAGATATGCCCACAATGTCTGCTCGTTGCGTGCCCACAATAACCGACATCGCCCCGTTTGCACTTGAGCGCAGGTCAAGCTCAAAAGGTGCCGGATAATCCCCTGCATTCGTGCAAAAGACCCGATCATTACTTGCGAGCTGTCCGTAGCTGATGGGATACTCTTTGGGGTACTCAAGACCACTTTCTACATGCATAAACTCATGCCGGTGTAACACATCACGCACAAAATAAGACGTTCCACATAAAAAAGACACCTGCACATGAGGTGTCGAATTCGCGGATTGCTCAATAGGCACTAAAGGCCCATCTCGATATCCGTGGATATAGCGCACCGTACCCCCGCGCTTCACCGTAATGCGTTCCATGCGCCCCAAGGGAAACAGTGAACTCGCCTCATGCCAAGTCCTACCCGGCAGCACAAACTGCAAAGTAATACGCCGCATCATTGCCCGCGAACCCCCAATACTGCCCCCAGCAAGTAAAGCATTCTCTTGATAGCGAAGTTCACTAGCGGGAGAGCTAAGTCCATCAGGGGCAGCAGTCAAAATGCAATCTCCGCCCGAATTCGACGTGATTCTCACACGCCCCGATATATCAATAGTCAACGGATGCTTCATGATCTAGCCACCATCCTTTGCGTCGCCCTATTAGCAGCCAACACTTCATGATAACCAGTAACAGGTGTATTAAATGTCATATACGTATTCCCCATGCCAGCTGCACCAACAGGAGTAAAGCTATGCCCCACACTGCCAGAATAAGGAGCACCAACACCAGAGTAGAGCGCATCAAGTGATGCAACAGCAGAAGCCTCAAAAGTATCAGTAATGCTGTCAGCCATATCACAAACAGTCTTCAAAACATCAGACAGTCCACTGTTAAGGCCAAGCACAAGTCCTTCGCAAATGCCAACACCAATCTTTGCAAACTCACGTGAAGGAGAGTTGATGCCTAGAAAGTTTTTGGCAGCATTAAGTGCCTCACGAGCAAGTTCACGCATGCGATCTGCAACACGTCTTGCTCCATTAGCAATGCCTTGAATAAGTCCGTTAATAAGCTCCGTTGCAACACTTCGCATATTGCCAACAAATCCTCCAACTGTGCTTACAAGTTTTTGTGCAAGCTCGCGAACTTTGCTAACTGCATTTATGATGCCTTCGCGAATGCCATCTAGTAATCCACGCATCATTCTTCCCGCTGCAAAAGCCATACGCCCAACTGCGCCTGAAACAGCGCTTACTGCAAAGGCAATGGCATTGCTGATCCCATCACGAATATTGTTAAAAGTGTTAATCGCAAAAGCCTTCAATTCGTTAAAATAAGAAGTAATCCCCTCAATAAAGCCACCAATATAGCCAAGGATGGCACTTTTAAATCCTTCTACGATATTTTCAATCCCAGACCACATCATATCCCAGGCCTCAGAAATCTTTTCTCCATCCCCGGTAAAAATGCCGACAATAAGACTGAAAAAGCCAGATATAACTTCCACAATACCTGTCACAAACTGAACAACTCCAGCAAACGCGCTAATGACACCATTGATGACACCGACCAAAAACCCGAATGCCCCTGCGAGCACAGCAAGTATCGGAGCAAGTATTGTTCCTAAAATTGTTCCAATAACTTTGAACATGTCACTTAACCCTTCAGGTGCATTTCGTAGACTCTCCAAATGAGGTTGCACATCTTCAATGGCTCTACCCAATGAATCTCGAAACACCTCAACTACTGGATCAAGAAATTCCCTCACTCTAGCAAAGTGTGCCTTAATCTCATCACCCCACAGATTCCAGGCAATCCAAGCCGTTCCTGCAGCTACTGCGACAACAGCCAAAACAGCAATAATCGCCAGGAGTATCTTCCCCAGTGCAGCAAACGCTCCTGTAAGAGTCTTCCCTGATGCTAACATCGCACCTATCGTCCCAACTCCTAGGCCTCCAACTGATGAAATGTCAGCAGCCAAGCCCATCCAGTCATTTGCAACTGACTGGAAATTCAATTCTCCCAATTCTCCGCTTATTCCTCTGGACAAATCCTTTCCAATTTCTCTGCCCATTGAAGTAAAATCTATTCTGTCGAGCTGCCTTTGCATGTCAGATGCAAAATTGCTCATATCAGGAACAACACTAATAAGTGCCACTCCCAAATTATTGGTACTTGTCATATCCGTACCTCCTTTTCTTACATTTTGCCAGCAGCTCTGCAGCCTAGACTGACATATCATAAATTCCAGCAATGAAATACACTTTCGCTTCTGTTACTCTATACGGGTAGCTTTTATCAAAACTCAACGAATGCTATTTCGCTTTGTGTGAATGAAAGGAAAACAAGTGCTCAGCAATACTGCCAACAACAATTTGCTTGAACAGCATGGACTCAACTTCGAAAACTGCTCTGGCGAAACATTAAGTGCCCGCAACGTCCAAGACCTAACTAGAGCTGTTGAAGCTCAAAGCTTAGTTGAGCAGAGCAGGGGAAAGTTCCCGATCAATCAAATTTTTAACCTCGGAAGCGTTCACTCACATCAAAATTGGACTATTATCCGTCAGAACGAATTGCTTTCCCGGCAAAACGAGCAAATCATCCAGCAAAACACAGC
>Ga0123355_10011609_pt1 | contig 13590 bp, 8 predicted proteins | sample TergutEmb28metaG_3_FD_89872 | JGI IMG/M metagenome (GOLD analysis project Ga0123355, IMG submission 89872) | Embiratermes neotenicus P1 segment gut microbial communities from Petit-Saut dam, French Guiana - Emb289 P1 | ecosystem: Host-associated > Arthropoda: Insects > Digestive system > Gut ...
GGGAAGGAATATATGTGTTTGGGTCAACCAGTTCGTCTCCCCAGTTCATTAAATAAAGAGTAGTGCCATCAACGGTCATAAGAATGTTGCGGTATAAGTAAGCAGGCCCCTGTTGCATTATAGTTATTGGCCTGCGCATTCCGGGTACATCAAAAGTAAGATGTAGGCGTGCGGCAACATTAGCATCCTGTTCTATCATAGGAATTATAGCAACATCATCAGCAGTAAACACCTCCGGAATCCCGGGAGATATCGGAAATATAATTTGATATGTGGTTCCTCTGTCGGTTACAGTTAATATATTTTCTTCAAAAATCAACTCCGGATGCTGTACTTGTGGAGGTTCAAAAATAGCAGTAATGCGCCCAAGTGTAAAAATTAAGTCATTATATATATAATCTCGCAACAAAGTACCTGTAGCTACTGTTACTACCAGTACAACAGACAATGCTATTGCAATTTTACGAGAAAAATTCTTCCTTTCTCTTTGAATAATCCATCTGACTCCTAATGTTACAATGATTACAGCAATTGCTGTGCTTGCTCCAATAAGCCCCCCTACTGATCTACTGGCTACTACGCCAATCAGCATTAAAGCACCTGCAAGTAGAAATAATCCACGCCATACACGATTAGACCATGCTATGGCAGCAGCAAATAACAAGGGAAACAGCATAGCCGTAATCAGGCCAAAAGGGTTAGGGTTAAAATTAGTACCATAGGACATTTCAAACCTTGATGTCATTGGTCCGGCATCAAAGCCAATTGCTAGCCATGCAGCAAATTGCGTTTCTAAAATATCTCGGTTAATAAATTGGCTAAATCCTATAACGCCCATTATTAAAGATGAAAATAAAAATCCTGATAAAAGCATCTTTAGGCGAAAATGCCCGTTAATATGAAACATTGCTGACAAAAACACTGTAATATAAGATAGTTGAACAAAAAGACCCTCACGACGGTCATGAAGCCCCCACAAAGATGTATGGGTATATGGACTTAAAATATTGGAAAGCAATACAAAGAAAAGATATACAGCAACCATAATAATAACCGGGTTTTTTAGTAAAAGTGCAACCTCTTTTTTTATAATGTCGGAATCCGGTGCAGTGATTACAAGGTCACTAGCTTTGTATAAAATGATTACTGAGGCGCAAAGCATCAACACCCAGCTTTTGTGGTAAGAAAACATATCGGCATAGAGAGTTTCTCGTACTACGTGTACAAGATTAGGATCCACAGTAACTAATCCAATACGTACAATAATCGGGACTATTGCAGCTACAATAAACAAAACAATGCCAACAAGCCCCGATTCATCTTTAATTTTTTTTATAAATGATAACATGATATTCTCCTATATATACCAAAAATTGAAAAAAGAAGGTTTTGTTTTTTCGGTACAGTAAATTAAATTTGAATATTTTTCTGTAGTATAGCATAATCGTAACAATTCGCAACAACAAACTACTTGCATCGCCAATAAGTAACTTGAGTGTGTTAGGAAGTGTGAAATCAGAAAGGTAATAAATTGATATGCGTACTATATTTCAAAAGCAATTAATCTTATATTTAGGTACTTTAATAATTTGCTTAGCCTTATTGGGAGTGATGTTGTCTCAAGTAATCCGTACTTATTTTACAGACCAACGAGTTGAGGCATTGCAAGATTCTGCGGCAAGGGTCGCTTACTCTTTAGAAGAAATGTTTCAATTTCATTTTGGAATATTTGACTTAGGGAGGCTTAATCAAGAAATATCAGCTATGCATAGATTTCTTGATGCACGGTTAATTGTAATTAACTCAGATTTTCAGGTTTTAGCTTCATCGCAGGGGTTGGTTGACAGCCAGGCACCTCTTTATCATCGGGATTTAGCCCCACTTATGGAGGGCATTCCCATAGTTGCTTATGGTACCTTGGATGGTCTATACCCGGAACCATTATTGACAGTAGGCAAGCCCATAAGAATAGGCGATCAGGTAGTAGGTGCAGTGCTGGTGGGTACTTCTATGGCAGAGCTTGAAACTGCCATTGCAGAAATGTACCTTCTTACCTTATTAAGTATTGCCGCATCGGCAGTGATTGCAGGGGCTTTTATTTATATGTTTAGCAAAGCTGTTAGCCGCCCGTTGCGCCAAATGAACGAGGCCGCAAGGGTAATAGCAGGCGGAGATTTTGAAAAGAGAATCACTGTTCAGTCTCGTGACGAGGTAGGTCAATTAGCTGAATCTTTTAATCATATGGCAGAGAGTTTGCAGGAGCAAGAGAGAATACGTCGGGATTTCATTGCAAATTTATCTCATGATATACGCTCGCCGCTTACATCCATGCGAGGGTTTTTACAGGCTATTGATGACGGAACTGTTCCGGCAGAAAAAATCCATTACTATATTGGCATAGTAATGGACGAAAGCGATAGGCTAATTAAACTTGCCAACAATATTTTGGATGTGGAATTGCTGCAAGAAGCTGTCCCTTATTCATCTGCTTTTGATATCAACGACCTTATAAGAAGAACAGTTTTAAGTTTTGAACCTCAAGCTACTGCAAAAAATTTGCAAATACATTGTCGTTTTGCTCACAAATATGATGAAATATGGGCAGATTATGATAAAATTCAAAGAGTGATATACAATTTAGTAGATAATGCGGTAAAATTTGTACCGGAAGCTGGAGAAATTATGATAGAAGTTAATTTAGATGACGAAGCTTGTTACGTAAGTGTGCAAGATAACGGCCGTGGAATTAGTCTTGAGGATCAGCCCCAGATTTTTGACAGATTCTTTAAAGGAGATCCTTCGCGTAACGAATATAAAAAAGGAAGCGGGTTGGGGCTGTCAATAGTAAGAGAAATAGTTAGAGCGCACGGAGGGCAAGTAACTGTAAAAAGTTCTCCAGGGGAAGGATGCTTGTTTACGTTTTCAATACCTAAAACATCGGTGTAAGTTTGCATGAAAGGTTGATATACTAATGAGAAAACGAAATAAAAATGACGGATTTTCTTATATTGAAGTAGTTATGGCTATGGCAATACTATCTATTATAATAATTCCTATATTGTCGGCACTAAACCAAGCTATATTAAACCATCAATTTGCAGTTTTACGACATAAGGCTCAGGGGCAAGCTGTAACTTTAGCTTTAGAAGTTAGAAGATCTTCTGATAATATTGACAACATTTTGCAACAATTTGCAGCTAACAATGGTCATTTCGGGTATAAATTTATATATCGTGTCAGCTTGGTTTACATAGGAAGCGAGGGATCAAGTAGGCATTACACTTTAGGAGATGAGACATTAATCCCGGAGCATGTACAACCCAATTTTCAGACTCAAACTGGGTTTGAAAATTTGTTTACAAGTGGGATGTTTGTAACAGCAGAAGTTTTTGATAGCACAGGAAATTTGGCAGGATTTTCTGTAGGAAAAGTGAATTAAAAAACTAGGAGGTATAGACATGTTTGAAAATTTTGCAAAACCTAGTAAAGCATTATTGGATGTGTTGGAACAATTGCTTACAGCAAGTGAAAAAGGGAATTTTGATGTTTTTTTGGACTATAACCAAGTACCAAGTAAGGAAGCAGAAGTTTTGCGTCTGTTAAACGTGATATTGAATAATTATAAAGCTGCTTCAGAGCGCGATACAGAAAGATATAAACTTACCACCAAAGCAATGGACATTGCTTTATTCGATTCTATTTTTATTAAAGACGACCCATTTGACCCGGGAAACATTCTTACATGGTCAGATGAGTTTCGCAGATTATTAGGATGTTCGGGATTGAATGATTTTCCCAATGTCCTTGAAAGTTGGACGAGTCGCATTCATCCCGAGGATTTAGAAAAAACAATAAATGCTATTAAGGCTCATCTGTCTGACCGTACCGGCAAAACGCCATATAATATAGAGAATCGTATGAGAATGAAATCAGGAGAGTATCGCGTTTTTCGTAATGTTGGTACAACAACAAGAGATAGACAAGGCAAACCGCTTAGAATAGCCGGCGCAATTGTGGATATAACAGACATTAAGCAACTGGAAGAACAAATGCTACAGGCAAAGGAACTCTCTGAAAAAATAAACACCTACCAAAACACTGAGGCTAATGACATAGTCAAGCACCTAAACGAAGGTTTGAGCAAGGGTATATTGCAATTTGATTTTTCAATAGAAAAGTCTGACGAGGACACAGCCCAAGCAGCCATTGCTTATAAGCAAATAGGCGATACAATGAGCCATGCTGTTACCTTCATCAAGGGATATGTTGATGAAATAGCACACTTGTTGCAAGAGTTTTCTAATGAAAACTTTGATGTAGCCACTAAACAAAATTATATGGGCGATTTTATAGCCATCAAGCAATCTATTGACGGCTTAACTCGTTCAATTGGAACCTTGGTATCCGATATTCAAAAGACTACAGCGCAAGTAGAAATAGGGGCACATCAAATATCACATTCTACCCAAAGCCTAATGTCTAGCTTTGAAGAACAAGCTGCCGCCTTGAGCGGAGTGCGAGAAGCGGTAAACACTCTAACAGATAAGACCCATAAAAATGCCGCAGATGCTCAATCAGCCAATGGATTATCTGAACAAGTACAAAACGTTGCCAATACCGGAAGTCAACACATGAGAGATATGTCAACGGTTATGGAAGAAATTAAAATATCCTCTTCCGAAATAGCCAAGGTAGCAAGCATTATAGAGGGTATAGCGTTTCAGACAAATCTTCTAGCCTTAAATGCGTCTGTAGAGGCTGCCAGAGCAGGCGACCACGGAAAAGGCTTTGCTGTAGTAGCGGAGGAAGTACGCAACCTGGCGGGGCGAAGCTCCGAAGCCGCCAAAAACACAAGCGAAATGATTGCAAAATCATTAGAACGTGTTAATGATGGCGTTGCAAAATCCGCAGAAACAGCCCAAGCATTAGAAAAAATTGTTGAGGTAACATCAACCGTAACCGACGTTATTTCAAACATAGCTACGGTTTCCAACGAGCAAGCCGAAGAAATAAGCAGAATACAAAACAACATAGAAGCAATCCATCGTGGGGCAGATGACAATATTTCTGTAGCACAAGGCAGTGCTTCGGTTAGCGAAGAATTATCCAGTCAAGCTAATGTGCTTATGTCATTGGTAAATAGGTTTAAAATTGGAAGAAGGTAATTATAGAAAAAAGATGCTTTGCCCTTAACAAATGGCAAGGCATCTTTTTTTCAACCGGTGACAAAATGAGACCGGTTGCGCACACCCGTTTCCTGAAAATTCAACAAAAAAGATGACTTTGCGCCACCTTGAAATTTGCGTTATTGTGATTTTAAAGTATATCTATAAAGGTTTTCAAATATATGGAATCCACATTTTAAATAGCATTTTATAGCATTTATGTTGCCGGACCAAGTTTGAATAAAATGATAATTTGAGTTTTCATGTAAAGACATTACTCTTTTTAAAGATTCAGTACCATGTGCTTGATGTCGGTATTCTTTAAAAATTTCAAAATCATAATAACCTGATAAATCATCTGAAGTAGCAATGCAAATTTTTCCGATTTCATATTCTTCATTACAGATAATGTAATATTTTATAATTTTATTCCAAGCTCTTGTTTCAGAAAAACGCTCGCACCATTTATCAAGATCAATTTCTTTTAAAAAATATTGCTCTTGAATTTCATTTGTTTTGTTTGATTTAGTTATGAAATTAATATCAAACATTGGCTCAAAAAGATATCTATTGGACAGCAAGGAAGCCTCTATTACGTGAAGTTTTTCATCTTTTGAAGATATCCTAACACAATTTTCTTTATTACTTTCTTTACAATTTGAATAGTGGATAAAATTAAAATCTGTGCTTTTATTAGAGAAATGTTCAGCAGAAAAGCCAAAAGTTGTTTTGTCAATAGTACAACCTATCGATTGTAGCCAAACCAATTCATTTTCTATTATTTTTTCTGATATCATTTAGATGGAACCTCACTTCTGATTATTAATTTAACTGTTTCAATTGCTTTTTGCTTTAGCCATTGACAATGCTTTTCTGAAAATGGCTTAATGGCACATCCAGACATGCAAAGTGGGAAAAATACACACTTAACACATTTTTTTGATTTTGGAGCAAAGGCTGTATATTGTATTCCCGTCATGATATTTTCTAAAGAAGAATTAATATGTGAAAATGCCCCGTCTGAATCTTCAATTTGCCCCCAGCATTTATACATGTTTCCACTAGAAGATACTACAAAACAACCCGGAAAGCCTACATTGCAAAATGACTTAATGTAACTAATAGAATCTAAAGCTTCCAACTGCTCTTGAATTTTTATATACATACCTAAATCATTAACATCCGGAATTGTTGCACAGTGATAATGCGTGGATGATCCTCCATAATCCTCAATTAATGCAGGATAAAAAAATAATCTTACTTTGGCACTGATTTTCAAAGACTTAAAAAAATTACAGCTTTTTAATATTTCTGCTATATTTCCAGAATCAATATTAATCCTTATTGTTAAATCAATTTTTTTATCCAAAGACTGAATGTTTTCAATTATTTTGTCAAAAGATCCATGGCCGTCCCTCGTGATACGACGTGAATCATGCGTGTTTTTTAGTCCTTCAAGTGTAATTTGTATATCAGTCAGACATAATTCTTCAAATAAATGATAGATATTTTCCAAATAATAACCATTAGTAATTAATCTGCTTGAATAATTAAGATTTTGATTGTATGAGATTTCTTTCAATGTGTTATTTATTTCTCTAATAAGATCTACTTCTAGTAACGGTTCCCCTCCAAACCAAAAAGCAACTATCGAGTTTATTGATGGATGTCTTAAAACATATTCAAGTATAATTTCCTTTAGTTGAGAGATATTTTCGTTATTTAGAGAATGGTCATTTCTGTTTTCAAAGCAATACGGACATGCAAAATTGCATTTACTAGTAAGCATAAATGTAATGGCCATAAAATTTTGTTTTTTACGAAGTTGAGCGTTATATTCCAACAATTGATTAAATTCATCTAAAGAACTATCTACATAAAAGAATCTTTCATCTTTTTCAATTTGGTCTTTAAGAGAAATTTTACCATTAACTGTGTTGTAAATATAATCGACTCCGTCTACATTAACTATCAAATTGTAGAATGAAGGCTTTAGCAATTTAATTCTCCTCATCTGACACAATGATGTTTTTAAAAAAGCTACTTCTATGAGATATTGCAAGTGCTAAAATGAATACAAGTGATAAGTAAGCATATAGCAATATTTGAAAATTCTCGAATAAAACCGTCCCTAACCATATTCCTAAAATGGGTGATAATAAAATTATAGTATCAATTCCTGCTAAAATTTTAGCACGATTATCAGGTTCAATTGACATTACAGTATAACTAAATAGAGGTTGTGTGAGAGAATCAAAGAAACCGTATAAGAAAAAAGCTACGACTAAGATAAAAGGATTAGGGAAAATCAGTAAAAGGATGCAAATTGCAGACCCTCCAATTCCAATTTTAAATAAGCGGCTTACATATTTTCCTAATTTAGCAACCAACATTAAGCCGGCTATCTCTCCAATTGCCATGGCTGATCTAATTAAACCAAGAGCCATTGGGTTATCATCTAGTGATGTTATAACTACAGGTAATACTCTCGGAATATAGCCATATGCCAAGTTAAGAAGTAGCATAATTATTACAAAGGTTCGCAAAAAAGTAATATTCATTACAGATTTAAATGAATATATAGTATTTTTAGCTATGTTGTTTATACCGGTTATTATTGAATTTGACGCTATGTTTTTACTTTCATTTTCAGAAAATTTAATAAAAACAAAAATAATTATGGTGGATATTAAAAAGGCTAGTGCAGTTAACATAGCAATTAAACTATTAGAAGCAAATGCTAAGAGGATACCTGATAAAATGTTTGCAAGTATAACAAGTGTACGAGTTGCAATGCTTTCAGTAGCTTGATATTTGATAAATTCTTCTTTAGCTAAGCATTTGCTGGCCATTATCATTAAGCTGTTTGAAAATAAATTATTATTCAAATCATTTATCAAAATAACGGCAACTGCAACAAAGATATTTTGCGTAATTAAAGGAACCATTCCAACCATAAAAACAAGAACTACAGATATAATACTTGCAATAATTGCTAACTTCTTTTTATTATGAGAATCAACTAATATGCCTGTAAACATTGCAGTAGCTGATCTAAAAAATAAAGAGCTACCTATCAAAAATGCTACCTCTGTAATGCTGTCAGAGTTTCTGGCTACTGTCCAAATAATCAAAAAATCAAGTAAAATACTTCCAAAACCATGAGTAGCTATGGCAGCAATTAGTGAGACTTTTATATTCTTCATTTCCTATAAACGATCCTTTCATTTTATTTTTATATTAGCTTTGTTTTCAATAATGTTCTTAGCGAAAAACTCTATAGCAAAGTGAAAATAGTTACAGTTGCATTTGCAAATTTGACCATTTTCTTCTTCGGCACGGCATCCACCTCCGCAAAAGAACATAATGTTACAATTTTCACATTCGGCTTTGCTTTGATGTACCAAATCTGTTTTGATTATTCTTTTTCTATTATCTAAAAAACATATATCGCTTTCGCTTTCTTCGTTGAGTATATTTGTAATTTGATTTTCACGCGACATCATTTTTACACAAGGGAATACGTCACCATTGGAGTCAACACTAATTGCGTTGATTCCAGCACCACAATGAGTTATGGGATATCCTGTATCATTAAAAAGCATATTATCAGCAAATTTTACTATTTCATAAACTTTATAGATATCCTTTTCTTCGTTTAAAATTTGCGATAATAATTTTTCTAGTTGATTTAATGAAGGTTTAATTGTGCTGTCAACTTGTTTAACCATAAAGAAACCAGCGTTTATGTTTTGATTTTTAAAATGTTTATAAAATTCAAAAGAATATTCTATTGTAGAACTTGTTAAAACACTCATTACGCTAAATTTAATTTTCTTTTCATCTAAAAGCGTAAACATTTCTTTTACCCTTGAAAAAGTTCCACTACCTCGTGTTTTGGAATTAGTATATTCGTCATAGCCATCTAAACTTATTTGCAGACTAACAGGTTTTTGCCGAATATGTTCTGTAAAATCATTTGTGATTAATGTGCCATTGGTCACAATTGTTATATCTTCAAAATACTCTAATGCACAATCAATAATTGAGGTTAAATCAGGGTGGCAAAAGGGTTCCCCACCTATTATGACTAACTGCTTGGTTTTCATTTTTTTAAGCCAAGATAAAATCAATGTATTGTTTTCAAGAGAGACAAATTTGTTTTGTTTTTTAGAATAGCAATAATCGCAATTTAAGTTACACATTTTTGTTATGTTGTAATAGGCTTTATTTATGTAATCTATACCAAGTATATAATCTAAGTATTGATCCATTGAATCAAAATATTTCTTTTCTGGTATTAAGTCACAATTTTTGGTTTTGTAATGACGTGTGAAATTATTAAAAATTATGGATTCTCCATTAAATGAATATTCTAACATAGAAGTTAAGCTCCTTGATTATAAATTTGATTCTTTTCTTTATGAGAATTTATTCATGTTTTTTATTGAATTTGGCTTGCAAAGGTGGTTTACATTAAGAATATCAACAAAAACACTTGTCTATTATTTTAGTTGAGTTTTATGACGCAGTTTTAATAATATTTAAATCTTCAGGTGCAATACCTTCAAAAGTTTTTTTAGCCATGCTGCAAGCGAATACTTCTAAATTTTCGGGTGCAATACCTTCAAAAGTTTTTTTAGCCATACTGCAAGCGAATATTTCTAAATTTTCAGGTGCAATACCTTCAAAAGTTTTTTTAGCCATACTGCAAGCAAATACTTCTAGCCCTTCACGTGTTTTAGCCATATAGAACAACCTCCTTATAATATACCACCTTTGCAAACCAATCTGACAAGTGCTTTGTTAGATTATATGCTAATTGTTTAAAACACAAATTTGAAACATGGATAAATTTTGTGAAATATGGCAATAGAATTTTCTTGAAAATTTTGTTCAAATAATAAATTGCTGTTATTTTGTTTCTATCATCTTTGTTTTTTTGGGCATTTATTTTTCTTATTTTGTCGAAATTTGACTTAATTTAAATTAATTTATCAAAAAATAAATAATAATGACGAAAATTGAAGATTTATTTTGGAGTTGAACCATGAATTGTGCTTAGTAAGCAAAGCGAAAGTATTTGAGCTGATAAATGGAAGGCATCTTTTTTCAACCGGTGACAAAATGAGATCGGTTGCGCACATTTCTTTCCTCAAAATTCAACAAAAAAGACGACTTTGCGCCATATTAACGTTTATTAGACAAAATTACGATATACATAAAAGTTATTTTTTCGTCCTGACAAAATTTGACTATTGGCAAACATAAGGAGATGGTACTTGATGATTTGTAAAAGATTTAGAAAGGTAATTAGTATTTTTTTACTTGTTTCTGTACTGGTGAACAGTAGCTTTAACATAATAATCCCTGTTTATGGTGCAGAGCCTACAGAGTTTGGTGACATACAGGTTTTTATGCCTGATGCCCCTGTTATTGGTAATACCGAAACGATTTCAAGCTCTACCATTGCTGTGCCTGATTTTCCAATGCAAAATATTATGCCACGTACTATATTTCCGGCACAATATAATTTGGAAAGAAACTGGCAAACGCCTGTAAAAGATCAAGGTAGAACAAATTTATGTTGGGCATATGCCAGTATTGATGCTATAGAAGCATCAACCTACAAAAATACCGGTACTATGATGAATTTCTCTGTTAGGCATCTTGCACACGCTACAAGTAGCCATGGTGGCAATGTCGCAGGCTTTAACAGATCTCCTGGTGCTGCCGGGTACCCTACTATGGTGATGTCATATGCTATGCGTGGTATGCTCCATGGCATGGTTTTGCATGTTGATGACCCAATGCCTAATGCACCTACAGGACTGGCTGCACGGCCTGTTGCTCAAACTGCTGCTATACCGGCCGGATACCATGTACCCAGTTCCTATCAGTTGACAAACCTCAATATGTCTCAAGCAGTTCGTAATGCACGTATAAAACAAGGCGTAATGGAGTTTGGCGCAGTTGCAATTGTTCAACGTGCCCCATCAGGGCGTGGTTTCAATCCAATCCATAACACTTGGAATAGTGGCAGTACTTCTACCAACCACGTTGTAACTGTAGTTGGTTGGGATGCCAATTTTTCCGGAGATTTGTTTAACACAAGACCGCAAGGTGATGGTGCTTGGCTTGTTAAAAATACCTGGGGTGATTGGTGGGGCGATAACGGGTATTTTTGGATGTCGTTTTATGACTTTATAGGTGGAGCCTACGTCTTTTCTCCGGTCACTTCTTTTCCTACTGATATAGCAAACATATATGAATTTGATATTCCGGGTACCCATGGTTGGGTGACTCCGATTTTCCATATGGCAAATGTTTTTACGGCTGAAAATCCTAACGAAATACTTACAAGTGTACGAATATTCAACAACTTAGTTGGAGAACGTGTAGATATCTTTTTTATTCCTGATTTTGATAGCGTTAATCTTTTAAATGGGGTAAGCCAAGGTTGGCTGTCACCTGTATATTCATTTACAGCCACTAGAGCAGGATTTCACAATATAGAGCTTCCTCTTCATGTTCAAGCCGCTGTTGGCAACAGATTTGCGCTTGTTACTTCTTCAAGCACCGGAAGAATGCCCATGGCCTCTAATAATCTTGGAGGAGAAACATATCAATTTTTTAATGGTTCTTGGGCACCAAGTCGGTTTGCTGCATCTGTAAAAGGAGTAACCGGGATGCCCGCTGAAGGAGTTTTGTCATATCGTATTGTCGGTTCCGGAATTACTCGTTTTAATTCCCTTGAAGTAGGATATACAGATGCTGCATTACAAACAAGAACTGTTTCCGTTACAAATGTAGGTACCGGAACAGTCACACTAGAGCAACCGAACCAATTAGTTAACTTTACACTTGGCTCATTATCAGAAACAGTTCTTGCTCCCGGTGAAGTTGCCACGTTTACTGTTAGGCCAAATCTTGGCTTAGGCGTTGGCTCTTACAGCGAAAATATTCTGATATCCGGAAGTAATTTTACAAATGCAATGATTCCTGTAGGAATTACTATTTTGCAAAATTCACAACTTACCGGACACGGTGTAACTATTGTTGGAGAGCCGGATTTTGGTGCGCGTCGCCAAGGAGCGGCAACTCCTGTTCATACCTTTCATGTTACTAACCACTCCGGCGTAACTAGAAATGTATGGGCAATGTTTAGAGGCCCTAATCCATATTTTATTGTAAGTGGCATTCAACAGGGAGCTGCTAACTCTGTATCCGGTGTGCCAAATACTCCTAATGGTGGAACATTGACATTTAATGTGCAACCAAGGGCCGGATTGCCACCGGGAACTTATATTGAGGAAATTCCTATTGCAGTGAATCTGACATTTGCTTCGCTACTTACAATAACAATTACTGCAAGATTTACTGTTTATCCTAATGGTGAAGCATCAGCAATATCAATATCTGCCACCGGAGAAGGTGCTACAGCCTCAAGCTTGAACTTTCCGGGCATTATATTTGGTGAACCGTCTTTGAACTCAAGAGAAATTACGGTTAGCAATATAGGCGACATTGCTGTTACTTTAGAACAACCTTCCTTTATTAACTTTAATGCGGGGCTTTTGTCAAATTCTGAGCTTAGGCCCGGCGAAAGCTCAACATTCATGCTTTATCCAAGATCCGGACTCAACGCGGGTATATATATAGAGCCTATAACTGTAGTTGGAAGTGGTGAAGCAAAAGCAAGCATACTTGCGGACTTTAGTGTTTTAGGAGTTTCACCACTTACCGGGCATGGAGTGACTATTACCGGAGAAACAGATTTTGGTGTTCAGCTTCAAGGAGAAACACCACCTGTTCACGCATTTACCCTTCAAAATCACTCTGGTGCAAACAGAAATGCGTGGGCACCATTTAGGTCTACCAACTCACGCTTTATTGTAAGCGGGATTCCACAGCAGGCAACCGCTAATGCCGGAGTTTCCGGTATACCGGGTATAGCTAACAATGGCACATTAACATTTAGCATACAACCAAGACCTAATTTACCTCCCGGAATTTATGCTGAAATAGTTCCTATTGCAGTAAATACCGCTGCTATTCCACTAACTTTATTCATTAGAGTACAATTTACTGTTACAGACAACAACGCTTCTACACTTTCTGTTTCGCCATCTATACTTGACTTTGGTGACATTGTACATGGGCAAGTAGAAAATGTTAGCTATCAAACAGTAACTGTCAGAAATATCAGTACTAACACTGTAGCACTTGAAAACAAGTCGGCATCTGCTAACTTTGAATTTGGTGATTTTTCAACAAACACGTTAGCTCCCGGAGATTCTGCCACATTTACGGTTAGACCAAGGCAAGATATTGCAGGCGGTAGTCATAATGAAACGATTGTAATAAGTGGTACAGGCGGCGCACAGGGTACCTTTCAAATACGTGCAAACCTTGAAACGGTCAA
>Ga0123355_10011610_pt1 | contig 13588 bp, 12 predicted proteins | sample TergutEmb28metaG_3_FD_89872 | JGI IMG/M metagenome (GOLD analysis project Ga0123355, IMG submission 89872) | Embiratermes neotenicus P1 segment gut microbial communities from Petit-Saut dam, French Guiana - Emb289 P1 | ecosystem: Host-associated > Arthropoda: Insects > Digestive system > Gut ...
CACCTACCCTAAAATGGGGCAAACCCAAATACGCACAACCCTTGGCGCATTTATGTTTATTGGCGACGATGTATTTAAACCAATCGCCGCACTGTCCGGCGGCGAACGCGGGCGCGTTCAGCTTGCAAAGATAATGCTTGCGGGCGCAAATTTCCTTATTTTGGACGAACCTACAAATCACCTGGACTTATTTTCTAAAGAAATTTTGGAAGAGGCGTTGCGTGAGTTTACAGGCACACTACTATACATTTCTCACGACCGTTACTTCATAAATAACACCGCCACAAAAATACTGGACTTAACGCCCACCGGGCTGGTATCATATGCAGGAAATTATGATTATTATTTAGAAAAAAAAGCCGCCCTTTTAAACATGGGCTTGCTAAAAGAGGACACATCAACCGAGACCACAGCGCCCCAAACATCCACAAAAGAGGATTATCTTCGCCGCAAGGAGGACGAAGCAAACGCACGCAAACGTAAAAACCGGCTAGAAAAGCTGGAAAAAGAAATATATGAACACGAAACCGCGTTAAACGACTGCAACGAATTATTAAGCACCGAAGATGTAGGCAGAAATGCCCAGCTTGCACAAGAAATCTATCAAAAACGCACCGAGCTGCAAGACAACTTGGGTGCACTGTACGACGAATGGGAGGCATTGCAATCATGAGTTCAAAACACGACAGCATAATAAGTCTATTACAATATATCTTAGGTATGTTTTTTAACATTGCCATAGTGGCTGTAGTAGGTTTTTTAATTTACATTTTTGCGATACAAGGCTTTAATTTCGGGGTCAGTTTTGCCGGAGAATTAACCTACAAAGGCCCCGATGAAGATGTTATTTTTATTCTACCAGAAGACACCCCCGCGTCCGAAGTTTCTCAAAGGTTAGAAGAGATGGGCATCATAAATAGCAGCCGCCTGTTCGACCTTGAGACATTTATGATGGGGCGTATCAGAACTTATGCGGCAGGCACATATCACCTAAACCGCAGTATGAGCAATACAGAAGTTCACTTAGTTTTACGTGGGTCAGCTAACCGTGTTGCCCCTCACGAAGTTATAACGATACCCGAAGGCTGGACAATGGCAGACATGGCCGAATACTTTGAATACCGCGAATTCTTCACCGCGGAAGAATTTATATATGTAGCCACCTACGGGCATTTTAATTTTAACTTTTTGCTGGGCAAACCCGAAAGGCCAAACGGGCTGGAAGGTTATCTATTCCCGGACACTTATCAAATACCCGTTAACCCAAGCCCGGGCGATATTATTGTGCGCATGCTGCGCCGCTTCGATGAAGTGTTTGACGCAGATATCCAAGCTCGTGCCGAAGAAATGGGTCTTTCTATCGACGAAGTGGTTATAATCGCTTCAATTATAGAGGGCGAAACCCGTGTAGCAAGTGAACGCCCACTTGTAAGCCAAGTTATCCAAAACCGCTTAGCTATAGGCATGCATTTGGCAATGGATTCAACGATAGCGTACGTAATGGATGTGCACAGAGACAGGCTGTTGTTTGTAGATTTGGAAATAGACTCGCCCTATAACACATATATGTACCCAGGCTTACCTATAGGCCCTATTTCCAACCCGGGTGCAGCATCATTGCGTGCTGCCGTTAACCCCTCTGGCGATGATTACCTATTCTTTACGTTGTACGACATAACTACCGGCGCACATTTCTTCTCTCGCACTTATGCAGAACATTCTGCGGCGGATGCTCGAGCACGGGCTAGAGGTACACCGTGACAACTTCTAAGATTTGTGTTATCTTAGACTTTAGGGGGTGCACCTCAGATGAAAAAATTCACATTAAAATTTTTGGTTCTAATATCGGCACTTTTGTTTTTAACCGCTTTAGCAGTTAAAGCAGAAGAGCCTGAATTGGAACCATTTTTTTTAATTTGCGACGCAAACATACACATAACCCGCACCCTTGGCCTTTTTGAAAACCCGGGAGATTTGACCCACACAGCAGTTGTCTCCCCGCAAAACCTCACTGTTTTAGATGGCCGAGACGGCTGGTTATTAATAAATACATGGGTGGGACCCCGGTGGATAAGCTTTGACTTTATGCCCCTAACAAACGACGCGGATGCTTTCATGCGGCAGTTTGGGAATACTGCGATATTTTTTCAGAACATAGACGCCGGTTTTACATATACATGGAATGCAGACCGTGTGTTTTTTGGCGCAAGTATTTCCAAGGCATCATTTGCCCTATACCTATACCAACGGGCAGACCGCGGGGAAATTGATTTGGATTGCGAAATTACACTCACCTGGGCAGACTGGAATGCGGGCTCCGGCGTGATAAAATACCGCTACCAACCCGGCGATAGCCTAACCACCCGCCGCTTAATTGAGCTAAACCTATACCAAAGCGACAATATCGCCACCCTAGCCTTGCGCCGGGTATATGGCGTAGAAGGCTACACCCGCTTTGTAGAAGAATTGGGAGCAAACCCTCACCGCGTGGGCTACAGGATAATGAACGGCAACCTTACCGCAAACGAAGTTGGCATTTTTGCCCGTGCCATTTTTGATTACATAGAGTCCAATGCGCCTAACAGCGAAGAGATGAGACAAGGGCTTCTAAACAACCAATTCCCTTTCCAAGTTTCCGATTATGAGAAGGCAAGCAAAACAGGCTGGACTTCACCGTCTGCTTGGCACGATATGGCCATTGTTTACGCGCCATCGCCTTACATACTTGTAATAATGTCTGCAAGAGAAGGCTGGCGCGCACGAGACTATCAAGACTTTGCAGACATATCTCGCTTTTTTCAAGAATTCAATGACAGGTGGTTTTAATTTATGAAAAAATTTGTATTTGTTGCGCTGTTTCTTTTGTTTAGCCCGTTAGCTGTTACGTATGCAAACAGTCCGGACATTACTGCACCTATTGCAGTGGTAATGTGCTACGACACCGGAGAAATTTTGTACGAGCGCAATATGGAGCAACGCTGGATACCCGCAAGCATGACAAAAATTATGACTGCTTTTATAGTCTACGAAGAAATTGCGGCAGGCAACTTAACGCACGATACCCTTGTTACAGTAAGTGCCAATGCATCACGTTTTTCTAATGACAGACGTGTAGAAGGTACCTTTGTTCCGCTACGCTCCGGGGCAGAAATTACTGTAGAAACATTGCTTAGGCTTGTTATGCTGCCTTCGGGCAATGCGGCCGCCATGGTTTTGGCGGAGCATATCTCCGGCACAGAAGCCGCCTTTGTAGAGCGCATGAACGAAACCGCCGTCGACCTTGGCATGTATTCTTCCTTTACAAATTCGCATGGTGCATTTGCGCACCATTCCAACGCTTATTCTATTGCCATTCTTATTCGGGAATTTATACAGCGGCACCCAGATATTTTGCGCATTACCGCAATGCCTTCCATGCAGTTTAGCGGCAACACTTACAACAATACAAACCGCCTACTAAGCACCCACCCTTTTGAAGGTGCGGACGGCTTTAAAACCGGCACAATACGTGCCGCAGGCTGGGGGCATTCTACCACTGCTTTACGGGACGGCAGGCGCGTCATCGCCGTGTTAATGAACACACGCAATAATGATACCAGGCAAAACGAAAGCCGCATTCTTCTGCAATTTGGCTTTGACGAACTAGCCCGTAGAGACCAAGCTGCCGCCGACCGAGTCAGAGTATTTAGCGGCAACACTATTTTGCAGTTAAATGCACCGGCAGTAGTACAGGGCAACCAACTGTTCCTCCCGCTTGCAGATATGCTGCGCCCGTTAGGTTTTGAGCTAAGCTGGAACGACGAATATCGTGTAGTTACAATCACAAGAGACGGTACTACATCTACATTATTTGTAGATAGACCGGCCGCATTTGTAAACGGCCGCCCGGTAACACTGGATACGGCTGCAAGATTAATTGGCGGAAGAGTATATGTGCCATTCGACTTTATAAGCCAATTTACAGACAATACCCCAACATGGGACATTAACACAGGAGTAGTGAGGGTTTAAGATGAAGAAAAGCGACAGAGATATAATTAAATATGTAAACAAACCACGCACAGGCAGTGTGGTAAAGGTTGTAGTTTTGGCTGTTATTATTATGGCCGTGCTTAGTGTGCTGTTATGGTATATAGGAAGCGTAGTTAATAACGACACAGACTTTGAATGGCCATTTCGTGGGCAAGCGGAAGACACCAGCGTAACTATACCAAGTGGCCCCGTTTGGGGAGAGGACGTGGATGAAACCCCAGGCGATGACTTAACAGGCATACACTACGCCGAAAACGGCGGCTTGTTAGAACTGCCTGTAAATGGCGCAACAGGCTGGGCTGCGGTTTCTACTACCGTGCGCTCTGCCGCAAGTGCTAATGCCTCTTCTGTTGTTACACTATCCCCCGGCGATGCCTTTGTTATCCTAGAGGGGCAAGGCAACTGGTGGTATGTAGAAATTAGCCCAACAATAAGTGGCTGGGTAGACAATAGGCAGTGCTTTATCAACCTGCCAGACGTTATCCCTTCTATTATTTATCAAAATACAAATGCGACAGGCTCTATAAAAGTGTCTATGGGGCTGTCTATCCCGGGAGTAACAGGTGAAGCACTATACTCTGCAAGGACTTTTAACGAACGTTTGGGACGTGAAGAGTATATTGTACCGGGCATGTACCCACTTGCCCGCGGCCTTTTTCTTGCGCAGCAAACTGCAATGGAGCAGGGCAACACCATTATCGCTAACGAAATTTTCCGCCCAAGGGCAGCGCAGCAAGCAGTTGTAAATGGTATGCAACAATTGATGCGCGCCAATTCGGAAGTGAATGCCGCCATAACTAACCCACCTTGGAGCCTAGGGCATTTTATTTCCACAGGCATAAGCAACCACCAACGCGGTGCGGCAATAGATGCCAGCATTGCAACAGTACGCGCGGTAGAGTACCGCCAAACAGGCGATTTTATTTACCGACACTTTACAGATTACAGAGAATTTAGTATGACCAGCGGCATGCACGAGCTAAGCCCATGGTCTGCAATAGTAGATGCACCACGCAGTATTTCTAACGCACAAATGCTAACCGGCAACTTTGAAATGCGAGACACGGTTACAACGGGTGTACGTCGTATGCAAGAAGCCTTTGCCCGCGGCGGATTTACTCCACTAGCCAGCGAATGGTGGCATTTCAACCATACAGACAGCCTTGCTGTTGCAAGCAGCGCAATGCGCGGCGATTTCTTTACAGAAACTATTTATAGCCGCCCACCGGTATTAACAAGCGCTGAGTAAGTATTAAAATCAAACTGGAGAATAGAGCATGATTTTTTCAAGCCTAACATTTATCGTGTTATTTTTGCCGATTTTTTTGGTGGTTTATTTTTGTGTTCCAAAAAAACATTTAAAAGCTCGTAACCTTGTGTTGCTGGCTTTTTCTTTGCTGTTTTACGCCGCTGGCGAACCCGTTTGGGTTGTACTCTTAATATTCTCTGCCTCTTGCGACTGTTTAATTGGGCTTTATATGGAGAAATACCAGGGCAAGTGGCAGTCTAAAATTTTGCTTATCATTTCTATGTGTTCCAGCTTAGGGCTTTTAATTGTGTTTAAATATTCAGAGTTTTTGCTGGGGCTTGTGGGTATTCACATCGCATTTGCACCTGCTTTGCCTATAGGTATCAGCTTTTACACATTCCAAACCATGTCTTACTCTATAGATGTTTACAGGGGCAAAATAAAAGCGCAACGCAGTGTGCTTGCTTTTCTTACATATGTGGCAATGTTCCCACCGCTTGTAGCAGGACCTATCATTCGTTATGCAGATGTTGAAAAAATGCTTACAGACCGTAACACTGACATGGCAAAAATAAGCGAGGGTATCTCGCGCTTTATAATGGGCTTGGGCAAAAAAATTATTTTTGCTAACCACGCCGGTGCCATCGCGGACGAGCTTTTAAGCACAGGCGATGCGTCCACGCTTGGCGTTTGGCTTGGCACGTTAATGTTTATGTTCCAGATATATTTCGATTTTTCCGGCTATTCAGATATGGCCATTGGCCTTGGCAAAATTATAGGTTTCGACTTTAGGGAGAATTTTAATTACCCCTATATATCCAAAACCATTACAGATTTTTGGCGCAGGTGGCATATTTCGCTTGGGGTGTTTTTTAGAGATTATTTGTACATACCGCTTGGCGGGAACCGTAAACGTGCGCTGTTTAACATAATGTTTGTATGGATGGTAACGGGACTTTGGCACGGCGCGTCGTTAAACTTTATACTTTGGGGCGTGTATTTTGGGGTTCTTTTGGTAGTAGAAAAATATGTTCTGCGGCGTGTGCTGGAAAAAATTCCGGCATTTTTGTCGCATGTGTACTGTCTGTTTATTGTGCTGTTTGGGTGGCTTATTTTCTATTTTGTGGATTTGGGCGAACTTGGACATTTTGCAGGGCGTTTTTTTGGGCAAGGTGGGTTTTGGTACGATTATCGCGCAGTGGAGTTGCTTTTGGCCAACATTTGGATAATACCGCTACTTGCGCTGTTTTCTACACGGGGCCCAATGCGGCTTTTGGAGTATGTGAAGTACAAGCTGCCGGTTAGCGAGCCTATTTTGAATTTTGGAATTTTGGCGGTTAGTTTTATGTTGCTTGTCGGACAGACTTTTAATCCGTTTATTTATTTTAGGTTTTAGGAGGGTGATTACCATTAATAAAGCAAATATTTTTTTGGCATTAATAGGGCTTGTTGTAATAACCGTGCTGGTCTTAGCTCTCCCATCTGACCCAAACGCCGAAGAATTTGAAAATCGGGCAATGTACAACTTCCCGGCGGTTTCTGCTACCGAAGTTATATCCGGCAATTTCTTCACCGGGCTTGAGAATTTCCTGTTAGACAATACAGCCTTTCGCACAACATGGCTTACATTCTCCAGCATTGCAGAAAATTCTTATGGCTTAAACTTTGGCGGCACCGCACAAATGGTGGACTTCGCCGGAGCAGACTTGGGCATTGGCCTTGTACCATTGGTAGAGGAGTTCACGCCCGACGAAGCAGTAACACCAACATGGACTTTTGACGATTTACGTATAGGGCAAGTCAACCCTTCCCTACCCTTTAGCCAAGACATACTATTTCACGAGGATGCTATCTTCTATCTAAGATATAATGAAAACCAAACCCTAGCCGCACGTTATGCGGAAGTGCTAAATGCACACTACGCACGTATTCCTGACGATGTGCGCATGTTCTCCATGCTTGCGCCTGTAAAGGTAGAGTTTATGGACGAGAGGTATAGGGCGGCAAACTCTTCGCAATTGGATACAATCAACTTTGTAAACAGCCTTTTGCATCCGAATATTATTACCGTGGACGCGCACACACCGCTTTGGGAAAATAGAGATGAGTACATATTTTTCAGGCTAGACCACCACTGGACAGCCCTAGGCGCATATTTTGCATACTTAGAATTTGCCCGCACCGCAGGATTTGAGCCAATTACTATAGAAAACTATGTGGAGTATGCCATACATGGCTTTGTAGGCTCTTTGGCGGTTGGTACTCGCAACCGCACAATACTCGCCCACCCAGACACTATCTATTTCTACAAAATAACGGACGGTACAGAGTTTTCTATAAACCTATACGCCGTCCCACAAGACCTAGAAAACACCTGCTACAGAATTTTCTTAGGAGGCGACCATGCATTCTTGCATTTCACTTCCGGTAACCAAAACGGGCGTACGTTAATGGTGGTTAAAGATTCATTTGCCAATGCACTTGTACCCTGGCTTGCCCCCCATTACGAAAACATTGTAATGGTAGACCCGAGGCAATTTGTGGGCAGTATTCAAGATGTAATAGCTGAATTTGAAAATATCGACCTGCTGTTTATCAACTACATGCCCGCAACCACAATGGCAGACTTAATTGAACAAATTTACGAGGTGAGATAAACCATGAGCCAATTACCAGAAGACAAGGATTTATTACTTCCCCAAAAAACAGCGCCGGAGGGCACAACCCCCATTGAAAACGAAGTACCGCCACCAATACCAAAATTCACAGTGTTTTGTTTGGCTGTTTTGTGCCTGCTTTCTTTTGGCACAGGATTTTATTATTGGTACACCACATACTTCCTACCGGCGGAAATTCCGGACGCGATTCCCGTTATGGCTGCCGTAATAGAAGATGAAATAATAGAGCCAGAAGATGAAACCTACTACGAAGAATACGAACCCGAAGCGTTTGTTATCCCCCGCCCAATACTTGACCCCCGTCCACAGTTTGTAGCGTTGTGGCAAGCGTTTGGCAACGAAGAAATTGTAGGGCATCTGTACATATACGGCACAGAACTCGACGAATATGTTGTACAAACCGCAGACAACTACTTCTACCGCCACCACAATATACAAAGAATGCCCCAAGAAGGGGGCACCGTTTTCCTAGACTACCAAGTGGACATTTTTTTAGACTGGGATTTAAACATTGTAATACACGGCCAAAGCGGCAGTGTACTGCAAAGCATTTTGCGCGAATATTTTGAACACGAATTCTTCTTAAATCACCCGGTAATAACCTTTAACACCCAGTACGCAGAATACGAATGGGAGATTTTCTCGTTTTATGTAGCCCCAATAGAGTTCCCCTTTGCGGTGGTAGACCAAGATTTTGAAACCTGGGGTGATATGGTGGAAGTATTTACAGTAGCATCGCTGTACAATACAAGGCTGGATGTTACTGAATATGACCAAATTCTGACGCTTACAACGCCATCCATGTCCGATGCAGATTTGCATTACGTATTGCAAGCACGGCTGCTTAGGCATATAACATCGTAAAGGAGAATAACAATGCGCAAACCGGACTTCAACCAACTTTTAAAGGTGCTTGGCAAACAAGTACCCGACCGTTTTACTCTATTTGAGTTTTTCCTAAACGGTCCGTTACATGAATTACTTACAAAAGGGGAATTCACCCCCAAAAACGACGGATTCGATTGGACACGCCAAACTGTTCAGGCATTTAAAGCCGCAGGTTACGACTATGTAATCCACGCAAGCACAGACTTTCATTTTCCCGCGAATAGCAAAGACCATAGCCAAGCTACAATTTCCCTTAACGATTCCAGCACAATTTACAACTGGGAAACTTATGAAAAATACAAATGGCCAGACCCAGAAGACTATGACCTTTCTATTTTAGACAAAAGTGCAGCAGAACTGCCCGAAGGCATGAAGGTTATACCATGTGGCCCTTGCGGAGTGCTTGAAAACACAATAAACCTAGTAGGCTACGACAATTTATGCGTCATGCTTTATGATGAGCCTGATTTAGCCAAGCAAATTTTTGACGATGTAGGCAGCCGCCTTTTAAAATACTATCAACAAGCTGCTACCCACGATATTGTTGGTGCGCTCATGTCTAACGACGACTGGGGGTTTAAAACCCAACCCATGTTAAGCCCGGCGGATATGCGCAAATATGTTTTCCCATGGCATAAAAAAATTGTTGCCGCAGGCCACGCCCATGGCAAACCAGTCATTCTGCACTCCTGCGGGCAATTGGAAGAAGTTATGGAAGACATAATTGAAGATATGAAGTACGATGCCAAACATTCTTTTGAGGATACCATAATGCCGATAGAAGAAGCATATGAAAAATACAAGGGCCGCATTGCATTGCTTGGCGGTATTGATGTTGGCTTTGTATGTACGGCAACACCGGAGGAAATTTCCGCTAGATCTGCGGCTATGCTAAAACGTGCGGAAAAAGATGGCGGGTACGCGCTTGGCACAGGTAACAGTGTGCCCGAGTATGTGCCAAATAGCGGGTACTTTGCTATGGTTGATGTAGTGCGAAAAGGATAATAAAAAAAGCGGCAACGTGCCGCTTTTTTTTATTGCTGCTCCAGCATAGCCTTCTTAGCCTCATACTCTTCTTCCGTTAATACACCTTCTTTGCGTAATTTCTCGCACAAAACAAGGTTATCATTCATATGTTCCTCTATTTGCTTCTTCTTAAACTTATCTTTCAACTCCAACACAACCGCCGCCACGCCATAACCAATAAGCATATTGGGTGCCAACATCAACACCGGCGGGAAAATAATTTCAAAGAAGAAACTTAGCACCCACAAGTATAAATATGTTGAAGCAAAAAGTGCGATGCAGCATATAAAATGCATTAATGCAATTTTATACGCCTTACCACCGCGCGCTTTTTTCATTACGTATTTTTCAATAAAATGAAACAATATGACGACTATGATAATAGGAAAGTCGCGAGTTAAACCACGATTAATGACATTGTGAAGCACATCTAACCAGTTGCCAATTCCAGCGTACATCACCACATCTACCCAATAGAGTATCTTGGAAACCGCAAGGTATGTAAGTATTATCTCCATTACTGCTTTTGATTTTTTCTTTTCGGGCTGCATTTTAAGACCCCTTTCTACAGGAGATTATACACCCAAATTTTGCACTTGACAAAATTCTGCCCACGCGACTATTATGTATTAATTACATCAAGAGTGGTGGAGGGATCAGGGCCCTGCGAAACCCGGCAACCAGCAGATAACTGCCACGGTGCTAACTCCCCCGAGCATAAACTCGGAAGATGTTGTTTTATTAAAGCCCTGTAGGGCTTATTTTTTTTAGGAGGCAAGAAAATGTATTTATTCACATCCGAATCTGTAACAGAAGGACATCCGGACAAACTTTGCGACGCTATAAGCGACGCCGTTTTAGACACCATTTTGGCACAAGATCCAAATGCACGCGTAGCCTGCGAGGTGCTTGCAACAACAGGCATGGTGCTTGTTGCGGGCGAAATTACCACAACCTGTTATGCAGACATTGAAAAAATAGCCCGCGACACCATCCGCGAAATTGGCTACACGGATGGTGCAATGGGCTTTGACGCAGATGCATGTGCGGTGCTTGTTACCCTTTCCGGCCAGTCGCCGGACATTGCTATGGGCGTAGACAAATCCTTGGAAAGCCGTGAAAACAACACCGAAGCAGACACCGGTGCAGGCGACCAAGGCATGATGTTCGGCTACGCTTGTGACGAAACCGAGGAATTAATGCCACTGCCAATATCCTTATCTCACAAACTAACCAAACGCCTTGCAGACATACGCAAATCTGGCGAAGTGTCCTATCTACGCCCGGACGGCAAAGCGCAAGTTACCGTGCGTTACAACGAGGACGGCACACCCGATGCAGTTACAGCCGTTGTTGTATCCACCCAGCATAGCGATGATGTTACTAACGAGATTATCCACAAAGACATCATGGAGAAAGTAATAAACTATGTAATTCCCGCAAACTTGCTTACCCCGGAAACAAAATACTACATAAACCCAACAGGGCGTTTTGTAATTGGTGGCCCCGTTGGCGACACAGGGCTCACCGGACGCAAAATTATTGTAGATACTTACGGCGGTTATTCTGCGCATGGAGGCGGCGCATTCTCCGGCAAAGACCCCACGAAAGTAGACCGCTCTGCCGCGTACATGGCTAGATATATCGCAAAAAATGTAGTAGCTGCCGGGCTTGCCCGCCGCTGCGAAATTGAGTTGGCTTATGCCATTGGTGTTGCCAAACCTGTTTCTGTACATGTCAATACAAAAGGCACAGGCCTAATACCGGACGAAAAAATTGTAGAGTTGGTTAACAAGCATTTTGATTTGCGCCCTGCTGCAATCATCAGCTACTTTAACCTACGCCGCCCAATATACAAACAAACAGCGGCATACGGCCACTTTGGCCGCCCAGAGCTTGACCTGCCTTGGGAGAAAACTGATATGGTGGATATTTTAAAGGCGTAAAAGGTAAGTATATAATGTGAGGTTTTTTCTATGTTTCAAACAGCATCTGGAGTTAAGATACCTTTCCCGGAAAAAATTAAAGAAGAGTTTCAACTCTTTGACACCAGTATTCTATTCAACATAAGTTTTGAGAAATTGGAATCATTTATTGGTAAGTTCGTCGAAAAGCTTTCAGAGCCACTATTTTTTGTACTCGAAATACCGGTGTCTCGACAAGAAGACTTGGAACTACGAAAAAACGCTACTTGCCCATTTCATAAAAAAGTTTGTTATTTGGATGGACAGTCGAAAGAGCAAATAAGAGCAATTCAAAATACTTACAGTGAATTGCTGCTGAATGATGGTATGTCACAATTTGCGATTTATTCGCACGCTACAAACTTTTTCACATGAATCGCCTGGAGAAGTAGAGCGCATTGAAGTGAATGGAGTAAACATTTTGAACGTATATGATGAGCTTGTACAAAAAGGCATGTACGTTGCAAAGATAGTAGAAGGTTGAGTTTCGGCCTTTTGGATGAAAGCATTCCACGCCGCTTACCATGCGGCGTGGACGGCTCTTTACACATACAATATACGGCGCAAATGCCTTTCCGAAAAACCATATTTTATGGCCAACTCATGAAAGTTATCGCCGGTAAATTCTTTCTTTGCCTCTATCTCCAGGCAGCGAGTAAAGATTTTTTTCATACCGGGCACATAAACGGTTAAGCCGCCAAACTGCTCAACAATTGCGTTTACAGTGTTAAACCCATGCTTTTTTAGTATAATGTCAAAGGGGTGCATAACTTCATCCGGGTGCAACTTTGCTACTTTTCTGAGCAAATTTTTTTCCATTGTACATTCTCCTTCCTTAGATGCGTGTAAGAGTATAAATATAAATTACACACAACGAATCCTTTTGTCAACAAAAAGTTTTCCTTTTGAATAAATAAATTATTTTTATTGACGCAAAGGCTCTGTTACGGTAGGCTATGTTTCACAACTAAATAAACATCCAGAGAGGTGGAGGGACCAGGGCCCTGTGAAACCCAGCAACCGGCAGACGCACGGTGCTAACTCCCCCGGCTCTTGTCGCCGGAAGATGTGTGCATTCTTTGTAAAGCGTCTGTTTGCGTATAACCCTGTAGGGTTATTTTTTTTGCAGTTACCTCTGGATAATTTTAAGGAGATGTTAATATGAAAAAAATCGCATTTGTACTTCTTTCCCTTGTTGCACTTGGTGTACTTGCCGCATGCAACCAAACGAGCAGTGACAACACCGTGCTTACAATCGGCGCAACGCCACGCCCTCACTTAGAAATTTTGGAATACATACGTCCATTTCTTTTAGAAGAAGGCATAGAATTAAATCTTATAGAATTTTCAGACTTCCATGCCGTAAATCCTGCTTTAGCGGACGGCAACTTGGATGTTAACTACTTCCAACATCGTCCTTTCCTTGAAAATTACCCACGCGCAAACGAACTCCATATACTCGGTTACATTCATATAGAACCAATGGGGGCGTATTCGTTCACCCTAAACAGCATTGATGAGTTGCAAGAAGGTGCTGTAGTGGCCATACCAAACGATACATCTAACCACGGGCGAGCACTATTGTTACTACAAGCACACGGCTTGCTAGAGTTAAACCCTGCTGTAGGCATAAGTGCATCCTACACTTCCGATATTATTTCCAACCCGCTTAACTTGCAATTCCGCTCTCTTGATGCGGGTTTCCTACCTCGTGCATTAGATGACCCCACAATAGATATGGCCATAATAAA
>Ga0123355_10011611_pt1 | contig 13587 bp, 7 predicted proteins | sample TergutEmb28metaG_3_FD_89872 | JGI IMG/M metagenome (GOLD analysis project Ga0123355, IMG submission 89872) | Embiratermes neotenicus P1 segment gut microbial communities from Petit-Saut dam, French Guiana - Emb289 P1 | ecosystem: Host-associated > Arthropoda: Insects > Digestive system > Gut ...
TTCTTACAGATACCACCCATGATATAACAACCAGCTAGTCGCAGACTCCTGAAGATGGTCGTATTAACGGCCGAAACATGTTGAGCATTGAATGAGTATTGAATAAATAATAAAATAAGTGGCTTCAAGTTGGTTTTCTCTTTACTCAACTATAAAGATGATGCACGGTCCCATAAACATAAGATGGAATTTCATGTTTGTGTGTTAATAAAACTTATTACATTCGGTCGTAGCTGATTTATTTCACAGGAAAGTGCTTTTTGATGTGAAAAACAAGATACGGAGTCAATATATATGTATATATGGGGACCGCGGTAGCGTGGTGGTTAAGGCGCTGTGCTATAAATCGGAAGGTCGCTGGCTCGATCCCAGCTGGTGTCAGTGGATTTTTCATTGACATAAAATCCTTCCGCTCACACTATGGCCCTGGGGTCGACTCAGCCTCTAACAGAAATGAGTACCAGGAGTATATCCTGGGGTAAAGGCGGCCGGTTCGTAAGGCTGACAACCTTACCACCATCCTGTGCCATTGGCACGAAATCTGGGAACCTTAACTTCCTGGAACCCTCTGGGCCCCTCCGGGCCTGTAACGGGACTGCTTTGCTTTATGTATATATCTATTAACCTTTTGACGCCTAACATCGACTATAGTGGTCGTACTGCACTGCTAACCTCTAAATGTTGCATTTTATATATTTATTCAACAAATACAGATACTGAAAATTTTAAACATGTTATATACTTTCCGTTTTTTCCTCTTCAAAATGCAGTTTGTTTCATAAATCTAATGAATTTGGTTACTGTATTATTCACATTTTATATACAGTGTGTGCTAAAATTAAAAAAATAATTCTGGCGCCAAAAGGTTAACCATGCAGTTATGTATTTACTTTCACAGCCACAAGATCCAGTGGCACTGGGACCTGCAGTGGTGCAGTCAGCTCGCAAATCTCTGTTGGTACGTTATTCACTGCTTCCATACCTGTACACCCTCTTCTGGAAAGCTCATGTGGATGGAGATATGGTTGTGAGACCTTTGTTCTTTGAGTAAGTGTGGCTTGTATTTAAACTACTGAACAAATTGTGTAATGTTTATCTAATTGCAGTGGTGACTCAGTGGTGCAGTGTATTCCTTGGGAACTTGATACCTACCAGTGAGTCAATAAAGATGTTTAAGTAAAGCAGAAAATATTCCGTTTTGCAATACCCATTGCAGCCCAGTTAGGGAGGTGATAATAAAAAATGTAAGCAAAGCTATTGCAGTGCTACATAACCAGTGTTATTATACTGAAAATGTGCAACTTCTAGCCCATATGAAAACTGTTACTGATTGTAGGTAAATTAAATGAATTTAGAAAATAATGTAACTACATAACTATATATTCCATAGGGATTGTACTGGTCTCAGAGACATGAACTCCCATTCAAGAGTGTTCTGTGTTCTATTCCTATTCAGATCTATATGCAAAATTCTTGACTTAGATTGGGACCTTAAACACAGGTAGTTTGTTGGCAGTAAACAAAATGTTTGTGTATTATTTTTGGCATCCACATCTTGCCACCCAGTTTCAGTGTTCCATGACCCAGTAGTAGCATAAGGTCTGTACCCCTCAAGACGTACCAGTTACTTGCTGATAAGGTACTATCACTAACAAAACTTGATGCGTTGAATTGGTAGGAAATATTCTATGATATGCTCTCCATACTCCACATTTTTATTCACAGTGTTACTTCCACATATTAGGCATTCTTTTTTACTGTAATCCTAAATACACATCTTGGTGTGTAAAGGGGAAAGTAAAAAGATAACTAATGTTTGCTGTTTCTTTAGGTCACATGTTACTTTCTTTATATTATTAATGACACTGTGAAATGTCACGTCACTGGAATGACACGGTATGGTAGATAGGCTACAGACTGGATGACTTGGGAATCAGATATAATTTTCTGGCAGGGGCAGGATATTTTTCCCTGTAAAACATCTGGCATGGCTCTGGCCCTCCAGTTAGCATCCTATTCAGTGGTTACTGGAAGCTGTTTTCCCATGGCCATGGCCAGGGTGTAAAGGTGACCACTCATCTCCATCTAGTGCTGAGGTTAAGAATGCCTGCACTCTGCTGTATGTCTTCGTGGCGTGGTGTTTAATGGACCTTTAAATGACAGGGTTGGTATTTAAACTTTAGTGCATGGCTTGTGAAAAACATGAGTATTATTTTAACATGAAAAGATAAAATTATGATATAAATGAAGTTTTGTGGAAAATAGACAAGAGATTATGCAGAATGTCTTAAATATGCAGTAAATTTTCTTGTTTGCATAAATATGAAAGAAGAATTTCTAGTATTTTTAACATGCATTCAGATATGTGAACATCAGTCATTTCAAGCTCAAGCAGTGGGACAACTCTACATTTGCCAGTACATTTGCAGTGATATGTTGGTACAACTTATTTACATTGTTTCAATGGAACATTTTCAGTTTTGTGGATCTTGGAGAATTCTATTCTGGGACTCGTTGCTGCATGACTGGGTAATCAGATTCCAGTGTTTTGACAGGACATAATGTCCTTGTGTTCAAGGGTTGAATTGTCTCTTTTTGAACATTTGGGTTTTTGAGGGTGAGGATACTGTGTTGCCTTCAAATGCCAGGATCTGATCACCTGGTTATGTATCTTCATGCTCCAGGAGAATGGAATCTTCAGTTACACCATTGCAAAAGCCTCAGAATTTGTGTGGATCAGTCTTGATTATTTCCTTCCAGGTTCCCATCAGATGTTCAAACATATAATATTGATGAGCAGTTCCTCTGGGGTTCAGCACTCATGATAGTACCTGTCCTGGAAGAGGTGAGGAAGTTCAGAGATTCTTTAGCCTGTTTTCCTTCTGTGAAGAGAAAGGAGGTTTATGAGATTACCGTGCTATCTGTGTATATATGTGTTTGTCCACTTAAACTTTTGACACATTTGACTAGTTCCCATGAAAATTAATGAGAATGTCTGTGCCATTGGCAGACATCCCAATGCTGTACTTCTTAATTTTGTGTAATTAGTAATAAAGGTACGGTGGATATGCGAACTTGCGAGGCAGCATACCATACTTCAGGGTGCTGAAGTGGTGTATAGTAATAGAGTTTGGAAAAGCGTGGAATGTATCCTAAGATATTTTAGTAAAATGTGCATTAACATATGGCTGTTTTTGTGTTATATATATTTATATATATATATATATATATTAGTTTTATGGCCATAACTAATGAACCATACAACTTGGTATGTGAGAGTTGTAAGGAGATAGATCATAACCGTACCTGTATATTTGTTGTGAAAACTGTTTTACGTCAGTAACTATATACATGGCAATACTTTGAATTTTAAGGTTATGTGAAACTAGTTTTGTGCATACAGAATTTGTATTTAAGTAATCAGTTCTTCACAAACATTATAAAGTGGCAATAAAATACTAATATATCTGTAGGACTAAAGGTCTATGAAATAACACTGCAGGATGTGCCACCTTAAAGCTTTGATTCACTCTATCCAGTTTCAGATTCTGTACAGCTTCCTCTAGATTGGTAAAGGTTCTGCAACTTGCCATTCACATGTAATCAGGCTTATATATTCTCTTTATTTAATGATTCTCAACATATTTGCTCAGGGTAAGACAGACGTGTCAACCTATCTGCCAGATGCTTTATGGTATGACTTCTACACATTGGCTTCAGTACCAGCTCGTGGTACAAATCACACATTATCTGCACCATTAGACACCATCCCCTTGCTGATACGAGGTGGCAGTATCATTCCAACCCAGACTCCGAACACAACAACTACAGAAAGGTATGTGATTCTTAAGGTTGTCAAGGCAGCATGATTGAGGACTGATGGCACAGTGACAATACATCATATTGCAGAGAAACAGAATCCTTGACCACACCTCTGTGGAAACCTCAATGTGTGCATGAATGTCAGTTGTTTCGTGCTCAATCAAGGCATGTATTCTCGAAGTTTAAAAATATCTTTTTACACTAAATTTACATTAATGAAATTGAAATTCACTGAATATGTAAAAATAATACAAGGTGTCCACCTGAATGGAAACTGCTTGTAGAATATGCAAACTCACTCAAAGCTGCACTGATCCATTGATGTTTCCTGTTCTGTGCAGTACTCAGGCCTGCAAGTCCTGCATTTCCCTGTTCATAGACTATTATTTTACTGATATGGAGGATACATAGTGATCATGCAGATAGTGCCAAGCACTTGGGTGGATTGAATATGTTGTAATTATTTTGACAGCTGTAATGGTATGTGGACTTTTTACATTTCCATTTAATTTTTTTTTTCTCAGTCGGACCAATGATTTTGAGCTGCTGGTAGCGCTAGATAAGGATGGCCATGCAACTGGCTTTTTGTACTGGGATGATGGTGATTCACTTAGTAAGTAAAGTATGGTCTCCTTTGTTATATTGATGTTTTGGAAAGTTTCATAATGAGTGTGAGTTGATTATAGAAACACTTTATTAACACAGAGTTAATTATTGTATCCTAGAGGATTTCAGTGCAGTAAATTTTTTATCCTAGGGTGCTTCAGAGACTGTATGTATCATTAAAATGTGTAGGTACATAAATAAGCCCATGTTTGATAGCTTTTTGTGATGAAATTAAAAACACTGCATATTGTAAATCCAGGATTTTCATATTAGTTTGTAAGTTTCATGTTTCAGACAGACTTAAATTTGTGTGGCAAACTGAATCTATTTCTTAACTTCATTATTTTTTAGCTCTAACTTCATTTTCAAGGCACAGTTAATATCATATAACTTCAGCAACATTTTTGCTGTGACACAAAGTTCCTTTATCTTGAAACTAATGTGTGAGAGCTCAGGCTGCATTTGTTAAATCAGAATGTCCATAAAATTGCCTTCCTTGAATAATGAAATAACTTCTCTTGTATTTATGCAGTACAGTGGAAAAGCAATGTCAATTTTATGTATCATTTAACAATCTTATATTTTACTGTTTCTCTGCATATCTCAGAGAAAAACACTGGTATCCAGTGACCAAAGTCTTAGGTCCTAAATAGTCTGTGTTCACAGTGGTTATTTCTGCTTTCATATCTGAACCTTCATCTTAGGCAAAATCTGGCTTAGTGAATGAAATTAATGCTTTTGTTGAGAATTTGTGGTAATCTCTTAAAGACATTCCTAAATGACACCCTCACTGCCCTCATTTGCATAATGCATATGCATCATGCATTTGCTGAGTTTCCCTCATGTTCCTTTCATTACATAGGTATCATGTTTGCAGATACATATTTGGATAGACGATACAACCTGCTGAACTTCGCTTTGGCTCAGTCGCAACTCACAGGGTCAGCAGTTTGGTGGGGATACAGTGATATGCCAGTTTTGGATAGTGTCACCTTCCTCGGTGTAGAGAAACCAGTGAAGTCTGTGTTTGTAAACCAGGCTTCTAAACCATTCTCATACCATACAATTAATAAGGTGAGTTTTGTGTATAAAGCATTTTATTCTGCCTGTAATGGGTTTTTTTAATTGTTATGTTACAGACAGTAACTTCTTCACATCACAGATAGCTTGTAAAATAAGGTATTCACAGATTTCTGCAGTTCATGTATATCACAGTTTTATATTCTCTCCGTTAACCCATATAAATGGAAAAAGTTCAGCAAAAAGAAAAGTCACATATGTTCACTATATATACAGTATATATAGTATTATTATTACTGCTGCAACTACTACTACAAAACTGCAATTGAGTTGTCACTCGGTGGCAGTAGTCCTTACACTAGTACAGACAAAACAAATAAGAATAAATATACATAAACAAAACAATTCAAAAACAAAGTACAAACAATACACAACACAGTAAGTCCAAGTATATATACATATATATATATATATATATATAGTGATCTGTAAAACATGTAGTACAATTGATTTACAGATTTCCAAGATAACAGGCATGTCACAAATTGGGTGGTATTGGGAAGCCTTTAGATGCAGTCGTCTTCAAAACATTTCTTGAGCCATGACCTGTAGCCTCCTGCAGCACAGTCTTCAAAGCCACTGCCATCATACATTCCCATTAAAACACTGGGACCATTGCTTTTTGTGTACTGTATGTGTATTTCTTTCACATATTGCAGTGTTAGGATGTGATGCCATATGGTCTGGTAGATAAATGCTAAATCCTACAAATTGCTGGCACTGATCCATAGGATGCACAGTACCACATACCACAAGTCAATAATCTATGTTGTCATTTCTGTGAGAACCTCAAATCTCACAAATGTATTAAAATTCTGGGATAAAATTATGTTATGCTCACACAAAACATGTTATTGTAGAGTCTTTTTATACAGCATATTTGTGTTAAAGATTTAAAAAAATACTGAGAACTACATAAATTTTCTTTGCACATGATACATCCACAGTACAGGCATTTTTGTGTTATTAAATTGAGAGTCTTCTCCGTTTTGAATTCTTTTTTTCTGTTTTCAGTTCTTGAAGGTTGAAAGCTTAAACATTCATCTGAACAGCACATTCTCTATCAATTGGATATAAGTACAAATAGTTCTATAAGCTACAGCATCAAAATTACAAGTAAGAGTATCGCAGGCAGGTAAGTGATACTGCAAGGTCCAATTTATTTTCAGTCATGAAATAAAATGACTAGAATTGTATAAATGTGTGTAACTGAACAGTTTGTGAGAGCAGTGTTTAAATTTCAGCTGATTTACTGTATTTTTACTTCATTTCTTGCACTTTACATATATCAGCAGTACTCATTCAGGTCAAGCCTACATGTTTATTGGTCAAAGAGCTGTTTCTTTTGTATGTTCTGTTACCGGTTTAGTTATAATTTTAATTAACTTCACCAAAATATTCATTATTTTGTTATTTAACTTCAAAATTCAACAGATTTGTAGATTTCATTAAGTGTAAGAATGTTTCCATACAACTTTTTTTTTAAGTTTATTTACTGATCATTGCACATACTGCCCTTATCCAGTGTGGTAGGCACTGCAAAATGACTGCATAGTAAAGGGTTGGAAAGGGGCGGAAGTATGTACATTTCTGTTCTTGTAAATGTGTGTTTTTATTACAGTCTTTAGTTTCTTTTAGTATTACAATGTGTTTGGTGTAGGACAGTGATGAGCTAAAGTTCCTAATTGTGGCTTTTCACCATGGAGGCTCCGATTCACTCTCTGGGCATTCCATGTGTGATTTGTGGTGGACAAAGTGACACTGGGACATGTTTTTCTCCAAGTACTTTGGTTTTCCCCTGTCAATTTTTATTCCACCAATGCTCCATATTTGTATTCATACATCTGTCGCTAATACAGTGGAGTCTAGATACTAACCATGTCACTAAGTAAACCACTAAACCACAAAGAAAAAGGAAGGTAAGGTATAAGCATGCAAATTTAATAGTAGAGAAAGCAATCAATGCATATCAGAGTATGAAAAGGCCAGATGTGACGTAGGTATAAGTTCAGAATATCAGAAAACTGTTTTTTTCTGTTCATAGTGGTGTTAAGTCTGAGCATATATGTTAGTAAGAGTTACTTCTGTTTAATGTCCAGTTCCTGTGTAGCTGTTTGGTTTGCATAGTAAGTGGTTATGTATATTCAAGTCTTGCATACAGATAAAAATAGAGAATAATGAGAAAACTGTGAATCTTACAGCTCTTTGGCCATCATTTTTTTAATGAATGTACTGTATTCAGTCAAAGCTTATTTTGTATGTTCAGTGAAAAATAAAAGAGGACACATTTCTGGTTTGCTGTTGTTAATAATGTGCCAAACATTATATACACACATAAAAGTTAGTCTTAGTATGTAAAGCTTTTCATGCATTAGGCAGCACTATTGTGTACATTTCTGTGGCTGAGAATTTTTCCTGGTTACTTAAATAAATAAATTGGAGGTTGTTTCTTGTAAGAAATAATTGATAGCCAGATTTATATTTTCAGTGTTACATTTGTGTATGTCAGAAAAAATTCTGGCAAAGATTTCTGGCACTGTTGCAGCGTGTAATCTCTATGCTCCATTTTGTCATCATCGTCATGAATGTGACGTGTATGAATTTCTTTTTTAATGTTATTTCGACACTGTAACCTACTCTGAAGTTAAACCTGCATATAAAAGGGGAAACAGTGACTTGACATGAAGTTGAAACTACCAGATGTTGTTACATTTGCCAAAATGAAGCATTTTTTAAAAATACTTTTTACTGAATAGTGATACTGAAGGGAGTGATAGCAGAAGTATCACATAAAATTTTCTCAGTAGCCTTGTGTATAATTATGCTAACTATATTTTTATGAGTAAAGAGTGTGTTAACCAATGTATCTGAACATGTTTAATGAAAACCAAAGGACTTTGAAGTTAATATTTTTCTGGAATATGTATGTTTATTTTTGCTATACTTCTTGCGAAGTCTTGGAAAGATTGTCATAAGGCAATCCAGTTATGACATACCATAAGTTAATATATGTATGGAAAGACTGTAAAATATAATGTGCCAATCAGTCAGATTGTTAATTGTGTGTTGCATAGGGATGTGTAGATGCTGTTGGATGGTTGGTTTTTCATGTGAGAATTCTAGTCGAACACAAAAAAGAACTTTAAAACTCTATGTTAAGAAGCAGTGAGCAGTTACAAGCTTACCTCTGCATTCCTGTGATGACTGAGACCATGCATACTATTTTTAATGCTGTATGCACTGTGACAGATCAGTTACTGTTGTCTAAGTCATTTTTTTATTGCGTTGGGATGAGCAAAGAACTGCTCCTTCGTTCTTTGTGAGAGGTGATAAAACATAGATAAAGTGCTGACTTATTTTGTCAGATTTACATGCAATTCAAGAGATGAAGATTCATAAAGAACATGTAGTGTAGTGTGTAGAAAGTGTATGGTTATATTTCTTTTCAGTTATTTTAAATCTGCAACTTATTTGCATGTGCTAATATCTCGTTACTTGTTCAGGAACTGAAACCTACATAAAAGTAGGTATTGTTCCTACTCACATGCCTACCAGTTCCTCCATTTGTAGTTTGAGGGTAATTTTAAATTCTACATTTGTTACATAAGATAAGCTCCATTAATACAAGGTGAGCATAAAGTCTTTCCCTGATTACAAACATTTATTACAAGAAAACTGCTGTACATGGAATACAAACTTTTTTTTTCCCCCCAAATGTAACTCAAGAAGTTTTTTTTACAACACATTAGTACACTTCAACATGTGCTCCTTTTGTTGCATGGAGAACATCTAATCAATTATCAATTTCTCTCCACGTGTTCTCCAACATGTCTTCAGTTATTGTAGCAAAAGCATCTGTTATTCTTGCGCCTAAAATGTGTAATATCTGGAATTGGTGTCGAAAACACTTTGTCCTTAACATACCCCCATAAAAAGAAGTCAAGGGGGGTAATATCCGGCGATCATGGTGGCCAGGGTGTCGGACCATCTCTCCCAATCCACCTGTTTGGAAATGCTGCATCCAAAAACCAAATGTTACAATAAATACAAGACATAAAGTTTTAGAAACTAACGTAAGTAATGGTAAAAAAATATGTTTGTATTCCACGTAGTTTTCTTGTAATAAATGTTTGTAATCAGGGAAAGACTTTATGCTCACCCTGTATATATGATAATTAGAAATTATGTGAAAAAAAATTTTCACCTGAATGGTGAAGCATAGTTCAGTGTCGTCTAACTTCCTCATTAGTAGAAAGGTTATATAATAACATTATTAATTGTAATGTCTTCAACCAATAGAATGTGATGGTTCAGTGTATGTTAATCATAAATGTGTGTGCTTGTGTAAATTTACTTTTGGGGAGAGAATTCTTTTCCAGTATTTGGTAAGCAACAAAGCTGATGCTGAATTTGTATGCGGCTCTCAAGCCTTTTTGTTATAAGCCACATTAGATGTCAATATGCAATCAGTTTTTAAGCATACAACAGTTATTCCATTTAAGGGATCTTAATGGAAATATTGCTGTTACATTGTGTGACTGATATTATGAATATTGCTTCCATACTTCAGTTATTTTCATGACATTTCTTAGTATTAAATATTTGAATGTCTGCTGAAGTTACCAGGCGTCTGGGATATGATGCCATGTGAACTGATATATAGGTACCAACTTGCTGGAGGAGCTTGCTGCCTCCATGTTCGGGGAAGTCAAATCATTTGCCATCATATCCCAGCAGAATGGAATCTTCATCAACACTGTGAGGACTTCAGATCTTGGTCAATGTGTATTATCATGATGGTGTTTAAGGAAATACAGCTCTTGTCATCAAGAGGTGATGAATGGGATATTTTAGGCCATGCACTGTAGTCTGAAAAGCAGATGTAGAGTGAGGAATGATTTGAGTGTGAAGCTGTATTAATTTATATCATAGCCAATGCAGCATCATCTGGAACATCTCACAGCCCTATGCTTTCTCTTTATATAAGTACTGACAGGTACTAGTGTGTAGCTGCTGCGTCATAGTATATTTGAATATTATTGTATGTAATGTAGTCAGTAGTTTCTTTTGTAATTATTGGTCCAGTTATGAGCTGTACCAGCCACGAAGGACATACATGTTATCATTAAGAACCATTTTTAATATTAGAGAACTGAAAGTGGATTAATCTGGTAATTTGATTTAATTTGGGAAGAGAACCTGACTCTAGGGGATTAGGTTGAGAGGCTGATAAAAGAAAATTAAATGGAATATACATGCAGTTTGGTTCTAGTTGGCACCTACATTTTCCTTCTTTTTCTCCACTTGGCACTTGTAATGGGACCGTAACTACAAGTTAATCAGGATTATTCTTTTTGTGTTTCTTTACTGTTGTTATCCGTTTTGAACATGTGCAGTGTCACACTGTTATGTAACTTAAAATGGGCACATTGTTGTCCAGTGTATAAGTGGTACTTTGTTATAGGTTCAGTGTCACTGTTTGCAGATACCTAAGGAACCAATTTTCACCGTCCAAAATTAACATGCCCCACCTGCCATATCCCAGTAGGATTGTCACCTCCATTGTTATGCACAAAATCTTTGTAATGGGATATGTTGCATTTATGGGGATGAAACTTTGTATGCAGCTGTGTTCTGTGAATGTTTTTATGGACATTTTTCATTTAATATTGATATGACTGCAAATAAGTCCTATTGGTGACAATCTAAAACATGGGAATCATCATTAGTGCTACAGTCCAGTATAAGCTTTGGCTTCCCATAGAACTGTGTTGCAAGACTTTGTATCCCTGGTGAATATCCACCACACCTATTCCCAATTTCCTCATATCTTCCAATGCACCATCCATCCATCCATCCACTGAAGTGTAGTTCTCCCCACTGCCCTTCTTCCTTTGAGTCTGAAATTCTTGATTCTTCTGTGTAGTTCATTATTGCCCGTTCTTTGTAAAGGCTGTGCCAATGGCAGCCTTGCCACTTTAATCTTTCTGATAAGATCCAGTGGTCAGTCAAGGTGGTGCAGTTGTTGATTATACCTTATTCTTCATTCTCCTCTTGTCTTGCACTGGACTGTATATTTTACATAATATTTTCCTTTAAAAAGTACACGGTTATAATTTGTGGGTTTTTATATATCATGACCTTAATTTCATATGTAAGTAGTCGTGATTTCAAATGTCTTTGTAATCTGTAATAACACTTTTTTGTGTTCACTCTTTTTGTCATTTCTCTCATTAATTAGTGAGCCCAAGTTCACAAATCTGCATACTCTGTCAAATTTGTATTCCGTAATTGTAATATATGGTTCAACAATTGTTTGCTTTCAGTTTCCTGTAACTATTATGTATTAATTTTTTTGTTTCATTTACTTTTCATTCCATTGCATCAGCTGTAGATTTTATGTCAGTAAAAGATCTCATTTTTTCTTCCTCTGATCTACCAGTTATGTTTATGTCATCAGCTAACACAGGTAACTGTATGGCTGTATAGAATATTGTACTCCTTGTCTAGATGCCTGAGTCTCTGATGATGTTCTCCTGTGCTAAATGAAAACAATAGGCAAGCTAAAGAATGGCCTTCTATTAACCCATTCATGAATTTTAAGCAATCTGACAAACCAGCTTGCACTTTAAAACATGTTGCAGAGGAAGAATTAAGCAACAGACGGAAATGAAAATGAACATCTGCCTGGAGTTGAAACCTAGAACACACAGGGTGCTACTGTCTCCTGGGATGTGACACTGTATAGTGCTGTAGGAAGTTACCTCAAGACTCACATAGGAAAGTTGAAATAAAATAATAGGGTAAAGTTTGTTATGGATGATGTTTGAGAGAATATTTCTGTTGTATTAAGGTTTCCATGGGCACAGTTCCTGGCACAATCAGAATAATGCAACATGGCATTCTTCATTTTTTCCATTGATGTTTAGCGTGTATAATTTTTTTTTAAATTCATATGTAGCTCTGGTATTCTTAAGAATAAATTGGCTGTATTGATATAATTTCACTAACCCAGCTCTGCAGAAGTGGCAGTCCTGAAATGCTGTACCCTCAAACGCACAAATATATTTGTGAGATGCTGAATCACACATTGTCACTCTGCTGGATAGTAATGCACAGTGTGTCTTGTTATTCTTTGGTGTTTGATTACTTGCTCAGCCTGTCAGTAGAACTAGAAGCGAATTATCACATAGTAGTAAGGTTTCGGATTATTAGCACATATGAATCTACTTAGGGTCACATATAGAGTACTTTTTATCATTGCAGTGCTCATTCCAGTGGCACGAAATACTTGCTACAGTATTGTATTAATCATGTCACTTAATGTAAAATCAATACATTTAGATATTTTGAAAATTTGTACTAGTTATAAGCACAGTTATTTTTAAAATTTACTGCACAATTTTGTTGTTTTAGAGTATGGACATGAAATAAAGTAGATTTCATTGATGTTTTTTGATGCTATAAAATGTTTTCAAGAAAAGAGATCACCTTGAAACTTGTCTGATGGAAACAGGAACAAGGAATTAGATATAGTACCAGGATATGATACTGGTGTTATGACAGTTTTCATTCACTTTTTTGATACGGGATATCTAAAGCTACTGATGTTGCACACTGTCTAGTTACAGAGCCATTCATAGTGTCATAGGGTGTTGGAAAATAAACATTACTTAAAAATATTTTTAGTCTTCAAAGTTGAGAAAGAACTAGATAATTAAGAATGACAACCTACCTGGCTGAATATCTGTGTAACTGGTCTATATATACAGCTGTGTTCGTTTACAGTTATTGTGAATATTTCATATGTTCCTTGGATATGTTATTACTTTTAACCAACAAATTTGTAACAACTGTGCCAGAGCAGTTTGAACTGTGACATAATCTGAATTTTGCTTTCCCCTTGTTGACAATATGACTGCTGAACAGTATAGCTAAGGGTTGGTTTCATATATGCAGGGTGTCCCAGGAGGAAAGGACCTAACTTCGGGAGAGTGTTCCTTAGGTCAAACTATACCGATATAACCCAAAACACCTATATCCAAAGTTCAATGGTTACGGAGATATTGGCCAGAGAAA
>Ga0123355_10011612_pt1 | contig 13587 bp, 9 predicted proteins | sample TergutEmb28metaG_3_FD_89872 | JGI IMG/M metagenome (GOLD analysis project Ga0123355, IMG submission 89872) | Embiratermes neotenicus P1 segment gut microbial communities from Petit-Saut dam, French Guiana - Emb289 P1 | ecosystem: Host-associated > Arthropoda: Insects > Digestive system > Gut ...
CTACCGACTGTGGTGCGTCGCTGTGTGTGGTCTAGAAACCTCAAGCATGAGGAGGCCACGGCCCGCGTTGGGCCGCAGCGCCACAGGGGGGGAAAAAAAAAAAAAAAATTGGGTGGCTGTCTGGTCTTCTGGTTAGGATAAGACTGCAGTCTTATCCCAACCAGCAGACCAGACAGACACCCATACAGAGTGAAAATACCAGTGTCGCATAGGTACAGTAAGCTCCCCTGATGATGGGTGCATAGTTGCCCGGAACATGTAGAGAAGTTGAAATAAATATACTAAGAAGTAGTGTGTGCCTAGTTGGCTTCATCTGGAAAAGATACTACTGTATCTATACGAACTTTCATCTACCAACATAAACTGCAAGTGTCAGGAGAGATGAATATCTACCACATGTGGGGTGAGGCAAGGCGACGCACTTGCATGCCTCCTCTTTAATATTCATTCATTCATTAGTATTCAGCCTTGAAGGCCGGGCTTGGCAGGAACCAGAGCCCAGTCATGTGACCGGTATGGCTCTGGCACACTGGATCCTGGGCAAGTTCTTGGGGGTAGTTTGCCAATGCTTCCCCCCTCCCCCTTTAATATAGCCTTGGGAAAAGTTATACGGGACTCGGGCATTCAAACTAGAGGAACCATTTTCTTTAAGACTACAAATCTGGGCCTATGCCGATGACATTGATTTAATGGCACGTACAACTCCTGGACTCAACGAAGCTCTCTTAAATCTGGAGAAATCCGCAAGAAACATGGGATTGGTAATAAATCAAGAGAAGACGGTTTACATGTATAGTGGAAAGGACACAACATTGCATCAGGACCTTGCAATAGGAAATTACGTGTTTAAGAGAGTGGACAATTTCAAATACCTGGGTACAATGGTCAATAAAATGAACAGCAGGTCAGTAGAAGTGAATGCTCGACTGATAATGGCTAATAGAGCACATTATGGGTTACAGAACCATGTGAAGTCAAGGAACACATCTAGGAGTATCAAAACACTCCTCTATAAAACATTAATCAGACCGATACTTACATATGGGGCAGAAACATGGGTGCTATCTAAGCAAGATGAACATCGTCTTAGTATTTTTGAGCGTAAAATCCTACGGAGAATTTATGGCCCAGTGACTGATGGGGGAAGATGGCGAATTAGAACTAACCAAGAACTCTATCAATTGTGTGGTGAGAATGACATTGTGAAATTCTGCAAATTGAGCAGACGGAGATGGGCAGGATACGTCATACGCCAGGATGACGATGATTTATCCAGGAGAGTCCTCCTCAGTGAGCCAGGAGGAAAGCGCCCCAGAGGGAGACCCAGGTTGCGCTGGGAAGATGGAGTGAAAGAAGATGCAGCAAAGCTAGGGTGTAGAAACTGGACAGTAGTCGCCCTAAACCGGGAAGGATGGAGGAAACTTTTGAAGGAGGCCGAGGCCCACCCTGGGCTGTAGTGCCGTTGGGATGGATGGATGGATGGATGGATGGATGGATGAATGTCGGAGAGATGAAAGGAGGTGGCAAGCCTGTCGCATTACGCTGGAATTAAACAACAAAACAGGAGTAAGAAGGATGCAGTCAACCTTACATTCAAAGCTGAGACCGTCAACAACGAAAACGAAAATTACCATTATTATTATGGATGCGTCAGATAAGGACAGCTTCGTATCAGTCAAACCCCAGACACACCTCTGCCAAGCTCTAGGGCACTGCACCCGGAACAACGGGACACGTTCAATCGCTGGATAAAGAATTCTGTCGTTGAAGGAACTCTTTATCGGATGGTGCCCGATAAGATCGTCTGTAATAAACTATCATATTTGTATTTGAGCTTTTTTGTACATCCCCCTCCCCTCTCTTTTTAACTGTCATCGGGTACTCTCGCAATCTGGGCGTAGCAGGGTTGGGGGGGGGAGGGGGAGGCGAGGGGGGCGGCTGCCCCCAGTATAGCAGAGTCCAAGATGCGGTAAAATGAATATTTTACATGAAAAAATTTGATTTTCTGCCCTCCAGAAATTTTAAATTACAGAGCCAAATCAGTAAATTCTCCTTCCCTTGTTACGGGCGGCCATTACGATTACCCGCCCTGGGCGCCAGAAACCTAGTTCCGCCACTGCTCGTGGTACGCAAACAAAATGTGTAATCGTGCGACGACACGCTGTCGCAACACGAATGTAGTTTTGTTTGCACAGATGACAGACAGACAGTGGAAACTACAGGAATGTCATTCATTCCATATTTATGGTGCAAATTAAACATATACTCTCCAGATGGTTATATTGAGTTAGACTGGACTTTGATTTCATATGAAGTAATTGTATGCCGTTATACCAGTAAATTTACTTCAAATCTTGAATTCTGAATCACACAACTAATTTTAGGCTACAGCGTTCTATATATTGTCGCTTGCAGTATGTATCAACAGCTAAAATTACGAACACATTCCTCGGCAAGCATTAATGCGCAAAACTTCACATGAGGCTTCTACACAGTCGCTTCGAATTCTAGAATCGAAAACAACACGCACTGTCTCTACGTAATTAGGTTTCTGTCTGATATAGCGGGGGCCAGTTGTGTCGCTGTCAGTTTATTTACTGCATACAGTAACAAATGGCTCATCCTCTACTTGGTTCGTCGGCCGCTTCCTGCATAGTGCCTCGTACTCAAATGCCACTTCTAGCACATACTGTCGCAGAAAGGTGTTTAGAATGCAAGTATTTTCCACGTGCATTTTTTGCCGTTTTACATGCCAGATTTACGGTGGTCACTGCTGATACGAGCTCATTCCTCCTCCTCCTCCTCCTCCTCCTCCTCCTCCTCCTCCTCCTCCTCTAGCGGTATACATATCAATTCCGAGTAATGATTACGATCTCATTCCTCCTCCTGCCTCCGTACGTACAGCAGTGATCAGTTCAGTCAGCCAAAGACAAAGCGAACCTGAAGCCTACAGCGACTAAACGAAATTACTGCAGGAATTCAAGATTTAAGAGTGTACAACAAAATTTGTTGGTACGCTGTTCTCGTCGTAAAGATAAATTGCTTTTATTCGAAATTCAAAATATGCCGCTTGTTTTTTGTACACTGAACAAAACCAAAATGCGGTAACTCAAACATATGGATCGTCAATCGCAACTACATTTTTAGACAATATCTTCTGCTGTCCACAATTCGCCACGCGTTTCAGGTTTGACATGGAGCCTTCATCAGGCATAGGCACAGGCCTTCTGAAAATGTATTTGTGATTGACAGACCTTGTGCCTATTCACGCATCACGAGATGCCTCACCGTTATGACGCGACATACTGTTCAGCTGGACGTTTGCTAAAAACCCAGACAGAAAATGCATACAATTCGTGATCATACTGAATCCAGGTTTTAGCAGTATCCAGCACTGTTTCACATTCTCATGAATTGCTCTGCTTTTCTTTTGTTACAAATTCACACCAGTTACAATTTCCACATCTGTATTATACCAATTTTTTGTCACCATCAAATTATATTTTACGATAAATCAGTCTTAGGAAAAATCTGTACGTCATACACAGGCCGATGCCAACCAAAATTAAATTCGCAAGAGACTTTACAATTTAAATCATTCAAATCCTTCAATCCAGATCAGAAAGTTCTTCGTTGAGCTGACGGATGGACATGGCCTGTCCCACTGGGAGGAATTAAGAAATTCTCTGTCAGACAGTTTAGAATTATGAACGACAGGTTAGATACTGATTCTTACCTGCCTGGAGGACACTTGCTGACGCAGACTCCGTCGTTGAGTACGCCTCGACATACATAGCACCGGTCTGCCGTAGGCCCTGTGCACCCTCCCAGGCACAGCTCATGGCACTCACTTTGCGGACGTCCACGATGGCAGTTATGAGTCTGGCTGCCCCAGCACATGCTCTTGTTGCACCCTTCAGCCACATCACACACCTCCTGAATCGGGCACGAAGTCGCGTCCTTGTTTGACACAATGAAGTGCTCGCCGCCGTTTGTGATCGCGTCCCAGTTCACCGTGTTGTAATAGCACAGTTCGGGGTTCTTCTCAATTCTCACCGAGCCTCGCAAAATGGCCGTCAATCCCCACAGACCGAGTTCTTGTAGCTGTTGCATCTCATAAACCACGAGAGCGTAGTCTTGGAATAGGGTATTGCCACGGATTACTGCCAAGTTGGGAAACAGAAGTCCAAGATTTCTTAGTCCTCTAACCCGGTACAGCATCAAATAACAGGTTATTTCACGTAATTCTGGGAAACTAACATTCTCGTAGTCGGATTCATTAGCACGGTCAATCAGAACTATCCGCACAAAACCTTCCACTACTGTACAACCCCGAAGCAATTCGAATTCCCGAACCGAATTTCTGATATCGACACTTACACATATCCGATCTGATGTCACTTGCGTTGAAATATTGCTGCCAGTAACTGAATTTGATCGTGTTATCGTGACTGCCCCATCTACCCGGGACAACGGGACACCCCATAAAAGCAGCACTGATATACACGTAACAACGCACATACTTAAACTGTCTCTCTTCCACATCCTCTTGCCTGGCAACACGCCGAAATTAATGCTCAAAAACAACACATTTTCTCACACTTTTTTTGTAGTATATTAATGTACACCCACGCCACAGCTAAATTTGACGTCACTTTTCTCTATCCTCTCTTCTCGATGACAAACTCAAATATAAGGTAAAAGAAAGAAACTCTGTTCACGGGTTCGCACACTAAAGCGGACCTTCACATCACTCTTTCTGCTTCACCTTTTCTTTATCACAAACGCAACCGTATTCTCAGAAATAACATAACTTTTCTCACGCGGCCCGTTAATAAATAATACACATCCCATAGGAAAATGTGCTTTCTAGTTCGCATTCCACTGAGGTCAGCTACAGGTCACTCATCGTAAAGCAAAAGGACCACGTAAATCTACAAGGCAGTCAGTTTCATTGCCTCATAAGCCGCAACACGTGTATGTGGTTTGATCATTCCACTTGTTTACTTCTTCACTAAACGCTCCCACAAGCGCATGCCACTCTCCCAGATGAACGTGATGCCAAGTATGCGAGGCACTGTCGCATATCGGAGTTTGGTAACAGTCCATGGTATGATGATGGTGCCAGCAGCTGAATCAGTTCAGTGCGTAGCAGGTGACGGTGTAAAAACTCGATCAACACGCAGTGTACCCACTCGTATCAGGTCCGAACCCATGGCCGTCAGCATCATCTTCGTCTCCCTCAGCGGTGGCGATAACAGTGAACTCCAACGCATACTACGCACTTTTCTTACATGTGTACCTGTCGTACTCCAATTCTTGTACAGCTTTGGTTTTGTTATTCTCCTGAATCAGAGGACGCTCCTGGCCGTGGGCTAGCTGCTCTGCCCCGTCGCCTGTTCCCTTGCAACGATTTTCACGGGTCTTGTTCTCCTGATTAGTCGCGCAGTAAGCGTGTGCGTGTGTGTGGCGCTGGTTACCTGGGAATCAAGCCAAATAACGAATTAGAACAGTCGTCACACGAGTAGACAGTATATAGGGGTGGTGTTTCTACAGCAAAAACCTCCCACTTAAATCCATAAACCTAAGAATTCAGAGGAACTTGTACCCGTCTCTGTGACGGAAATAAAAAACGTGGTGCATGCCATACAGACGTGTGGGTGAATGGGCGCGTACCATCACTTACTCTTTACCTCGGCACTAGATGGGAGTAGTCAGCTTCACACCCCTGCGGAAGGGCCCCCGGTAACCACCGAACACTGAAAACGGGCACACAGCAGTGCTTGGACTAGCCCCCAGATCAGAATTTACAGAATTTACTTCTAAAACAACCTGGCAAACAGTGGCGCGTTTGGAAGGAAAATAGTGAAACGGGTGTGAAGTTATGGACTGATTTGAACTGGCCCAGGATAGGGTCTCTAGCGAAACTGACGATGAACCGTCGGTTTTCATGCAAGGCGGAAAATGTATGGGCTACATGGACAAACATCAGCTTGTCAAGAATGATTCTGTTCTGTAAGGTTGTGCACATTATGATTTTCAGAAGGCAGTAAATACCGACGCTTTACTACGCAACTGCCACTTATACACTCGCATGTTTTTGCCTGCTCCTGGAATTAAGGACTTTGACCAACATCCCCTGTAACTGCTGGGGTAGTAATCGCGGTTTTTGTAGTTGAAAAAAAAATACGATGTCCGTGGAAATTTAGTACGTACTGCTCAGAAGTTACTAGTAAAGGTCCGTAATTCTGTGTAGTTTATGAGACATGGAAAATGTGCCGATACGACGCAGACAACTGTTCAGTAAACCCACATCAAAATCGTGACATTCTATATGTAATTACGTGATTCTGCAAGACGTTTATGACTGCCAACATATGCCACACCTTAATGTTTGCACCGTGCATCATCAACATATAATTATTTATTGTCCAAATTATGCACAATTATATAATGTGTAGATACAATTAAAATTCTAAAATATTTAAACGTACTGCGACATGTTTCGGATCACAGAGGATCCATCATCAGGAAGCCTTGTACAGTGCCTGGCTAAAATTACAAGAATGAGTCTATCGTGTCCGTTGACATGGATGTGGTCGGTGTTATGGCAGCATATTGTAACCCGATGTGTGTGTGTGTGTGTGTAGTTCACTGTTTAGAAAGGCTTCCAGTGAACTACACACACACACACACACACACATCGCGTTACGATATGTTGCCATAACACCGACCACGTCCATGTCAACGGACACGATAGAATCATTCTTGTAATTTTAGCCAAGTACTATACAAGGCTCCCTGATGAAGGATCCTCTATGATCCGAAACATGTTGCAGTACTTTTAAATATTTTAGAATTTTAATTGTATCTACATATTATATAATTGTGCATAAGTTGGACAATAAATATTTATATATTCCACACCATTTGCTCATTTTTGAACTACCGTCCTTCCTCAGAAAGTACAGAACACCTGGCTTCTACAACCACCATGCGGGCGTACCGGCGTCATGCCCACTTCAACTTTCGAACCAGCTGGCGAATTTCCACGAAACTTATCACGAACATAATGCAAGTTAAGGACACCCCAGCACCGTGCTCCTGTATTTCCCACAATAAACGTGACGCGCGAATTTATACGGGGGAGCGATACTAAGTTTACGGTTCTGAAATGATGCATCTTGCGAAAACATGCAACGTTTATCAAGGCAGTATTGTTGCATAATGTAAAATAAGACAGGGCGAAAATTTTCATTAGGTTCGGTTTCGTGGAGATTACTAATGAATCAGTGGAGCTAGAAAAGTGAAATACGGTGTGGAGATTGAACACAAACATGCCTACATGCCGGGTATGAAATGCTGTTTCGAAGTCGACAATTAGAAACATGAAAGCGGTACGAAACTGAAAGGCTGTATCCGACAGTATAACACACGTAGAATATGTTCGTAAGAAATAAGTTTCCCACGGAGGTATTATAATGGAAATAAATGCATATGGAAAAGAACGTACGCAACGGCACAGTAGGTTTTACTACCTTTCGTATTATAAATTATATAGTAGGGTCTGTGTTTTGTGCCCGGAGCTAACTCAGTAAATATTTGGACTCTCTCCCTCATTCTGCAGTGCCAGCGCAAATCTTTCGTAAAATTTGTCAGTATGCTTATATGCTTGTACACTGAATGGAGAATGGTTCACATATTGTATAGCATCGAATGTTAGAATGATTAGCGAATAATGAATTTGAAGAAATGTGAACGGAAGCGGTCGTGGCCTAACACGAGGTAGCTACTATCCCGGCGTTTTACTGAGGACGAACTGTGAATAACCCTGAACTTCAGAGTTGGAATAGTTGCTTTCCTCGGGTCGAGACTGGATCTGGGAACTCAATATTACGAATCACGCTTTCGACCAAGATGTCTGGTTGAAGTATCATATTATACTGAGTTTTCATTATATGACGCTGCACTTGCCCGGCGTAATCATTGAGCTACTCTAGACCAGCTGACGTTTATAAACTCGCAGCGTCAGGATTTGAAAGCTATGTACCATGACACGCAGCGTGCAGTAAAGTGCCATGTGTATTATTTTGCGACGAAGAAACGCTCTTAGTCTTGACTGCAGCGTGTAAAAGCGCCACTGTATTAGCCTATATTAGACTGAATTCTTTATAAATTCAATTATGGCTTATGTAACCATGCTGACGTATATTCCCAATAACATGCAACCAGCTGGAGATTTTGCTGTAAAATATACTGCCTTCTGAAGTCGCCCCGCTAATGTGCACTTTATTTCCCGACAGTCCGTAATATTGGAATGGGTAAAGGTAAAGATAAAGCAGTCCCGTTACAGGCCTGGAGTTGCCCAGAGGGTTCCAGGAAGTTAAGGTTCACAGATTACATGACAATGGCACAGGATGGTGGTAAGGTTGTCAGCCCTACGCACCGGCCACCTTTACCCCCAGGAAATGCTCCTGGTACTCATTTCTGTTAGAGGCTGAGTCGACCCCAGGGCCATGGTGCGATCGGAAGGATTATGTCAATGAAAAATTCCAATGACACCAGCTGGGATCGAACCAGCGACCTTCCGATTTGTAGCACAGTACCTTAACCACTGTGCCACCGTGGTCTCCTCTATTGGAATGAGAGCCATGTGAAATACGGGCTGAAAGCAATATTGGCGTCATGCTCTATAGGATTTTCGGTATGTAGCGGGTGGCACATAGATCCTACTGGATTTCCATGTAAAATTACTGCGATTATAAACGTAAGACTAGGTGTCATTACATATTTTGACTGTGATTCACTCGTGCATTTCAGACCACGAGGACCTTTTGAAATCACCACTACTCCTACTACTACTACTACTACTACTACTAATAATAATAATAATAATAACAATAATAGTCTTTGCATCAAGTAGTGCTGCCATCTAGAGGTACGTTGTGAATTTCTTTCGGCATAGGTGGACCCTATGATACCGGCTTAGAATACCGACCGACTCAGCCGTTACTGCTGACATCTTTTCTCCCTGTTCGTAACTACTTACTGACATATATTCATATCACGACAGAATATTAAGCGTTAGCCTGTTATGACACTGAAGTGGAATGTCCTTTGTATGTTCTAAAATTCAACTGTAATTGCCGCGAGAAATCTGTTATTCATTCTGCAGAACGGTTAGTGCCCCATATGAAATTTTATATGGTGATCTATCGCGAACATATGCACAAATTTTGTATGGATCTACATTATGGAACTATGGCGACTACGCGAAATTCAAGTGTTACGTGTGACAGCTTTTAGGTTACTCACTTCATACTGCAATGCGTAATTTTGATATTTCATCAGAAAACGTTGGCCCTCTTCAATCACAGGCCAATCCGTGTTGAAACTGTGGCGGGCAAATTGGTATCTTAATAGGGTTTTCTCTGAGTACCTCGGTTTTCCCCTGTCAGTATCACTTCCAAGAACGCTCCATACTCATTCATTCTTGCATCACCTATGCTGTATAATCCTAGCAATTTACAGCTTCGTTAAATTACACGCTTACAAATACGTAAATGGTACAGAGATTTGAAAAAGCGCGCACTTTCAACGAACCAAAAAGATCCTAGAATCTCTAGGTCTGACATCCCATTGTACGAATCACAAGTATTTAAAATAATTAGGACAGACTTCCGTCGACACAACCGTACCATTTACCGTAAATAACAGTAGCAGTAAATAATAAGTGTTATAACTGTCCGGACGGAAGTCTTATCACATCTATTACACACACATATAAGTAAGATCCTACAGCAATTCAAGTCATCTTTTCAACCCACTTTTTGTAGCCACACCTTTTCCTCTTCAGACACAATCGAATGCGACCGACCGCAGACACATAATTTTTACAGCCGACACAACTGTGACCTCGCAGAAACACCAGACACTGTTATATATCTTCCGAATTGCGCTTCGTAATTCGTAAACTTGTTTTTTTTTAAGTGTAATAAAACCGAAGTCCACTGGGTGAGGAAGTAGCTCGTGTCGAAGCACGACTAGTTGTTGCGTTTTTGTGTGCTGTACAGTTCCGACTGCTTTTTACCGCAGACAGATGCAACTACGAGGGAATTTCTGCCTCCCAAGGACAGCATTAACTTAAAAAGAGAGGCGTGTTGTATTACCAACACAAACCTTGGCTCCCCTGTTCTCCTATACATTGCTCAGTTTCAACCACGCTTTCGCAACAGCTTTGTAACTTCGCCTGTTGTTGGATACGTTGAAATTAACTGGGCGGGGCATGTAGCAGGCATGGGACTGATGAAAAATGCATACAAGATTTCGGTTGGAAGGGAAGGGGCCGAATGGAATACCAAGATATAGACGAGAGGATAATATTACAATGGATCTTAAGAAAGTGGCTAGGATGGTGTTACTAGACTTATTTGGCTAAGGAAGAGGACACCTCAGGGACATATTGCGAACCGTCAGGTTCCACGGAAGGTATGAAATTTATAGCTGAGCAAGTTTAGTTGTTACCGAATCTTATCCACATGGTTAATCTTACACGGCAGCGTTTCCCAAACTTTTTTGTTCACGGAACACATTTTAACTAAGTAAATACCTTGTGTAGCCCCTCAATTATCCAACGAAAGTCTGCGCAACGGCCGTCTGCACCCCCAGGAAATAATCCTGGTACTCATTTCTGTTAGAGGCTGATTCGAACCCAGTTCCACGGTGCGGCCGGAAGGATTATGTCAATGAAAAATTCCAATATGCACCATCGGGAATCGAACCTGCGACCTTCTGGCATGTAGCACAGTGCCTCAACCAACTGCGCCACCGCGTGCCCCACGAGATCTGTTAGTAACCAAATGAAAGTTTGTTATAACAATTCTTATATGAGCAGTATTTTAAACTATGATCAAATATGCTAAATTCATATTTAATTAAAAAGTCTGCGATTTTTTTTATGGTACCCAGTTGGGAAACGCTGTTATATGACAATTAAACCTCGTCTATGAAAGAAGACGTGGGTCAGGATAGCGTAGTTGGTATAGCGACTCGCTATGGGCTGGGCGGTCCGGGGATCGAATCCCGGCGGGGGGCGAGATTTTCCGCACCCGTGTAGACCGGCCCTGGGGCCCACCCAGCCTCCTATACAAGGGGTACTGGGCCTTTCCCGGGGGTAAAGTGGCCCGGGGCGTGGCGTTGACCACCCACCCACATTTAGCGCCGAGGTTAAAGAAAGAGTATAGCTATACCTCTACTCCTACTCTGGGCCTTCGTGGCCTGTTCTATTGTAAACTTCAACTTTACCTCTGAAAAAAAGACAAAATAAGAGTGTTTGAAAATACTGACGGAATATTTGGTACGAAAAAAGAACAAATTTCGAGGGGTGTGCGGAAAGGTACATAATGGGGCGCTCCAAAATATGTGCATTTCATCGAACATTATCGTAGTGACGAAATCGAGGACACTGGGATGGAGAGGACATGCAGCACGTATGGTAATGCGGCATTGAGAATTTTTGTGGAAAACTTGAAAAGTGGAGGCCACTTGGAAGACTAAGAAGCTGATAAGCACATAGGCCCGACACCGAAATGTACTGCATGACAGGCAGTGCTCATGTACACCATGTTTCTAAACCTGTCTACGTGCACGGCCGAACATGGGCAGCACAACTGTCGACTACTGACTGCATCCAGCGGCTGCAGCGTCGAACGCAGTCACTGCTATAACAACACTTCCATTTGCCTGGGTCCGCTCTGGCGGTCAAAATACATGCAGCAGCAAACTGTGGTCTTGCGATCAGCAGTTTTGGTTTTCGTTACATAAAGGGTGACAATGGTTACTCGTGTGGAGGAAATTATGATTGTTGTACGAGCATAATGATTAGTGTTTCGAATATAACGTGAATACAGGAAAAACAAATCCAAAGAGGCCGTTCATGTGGTAACAGAAATGCTTTCCTTAACCAGATAAAAGGTTTTAATCTTAGTATGAACGTTACACCATATGCCACATCAATGTTGTGTTTTTAGTTATGACCGAAACGCCAACTGGCAATATAGAAATCACACTAGGGGCACTCAATTTCGGGTCCTGCAACCATATATAACAAACCTTCCAGGAATGTGCAACTTTCAAATTTCCTTTTTTTCCCCGTACAATATGAGACATTAGAAATTTTCCTTTAGCGTACCTGTTGCGACAACGGTTGAAGTTGGCTGCAGCAGCCGAACCATTCCGCCTATTACGTCCGACGGTGCGTTGCTGCGTGCAACAGTCCTAAATGTATATTTCCTTACACCCAGCATCCTACTCAGTGGGTATCAGGGACCTTCCCCAAGGGTAAAGCGACTGAGACATGAAGGTGACTACTCAACTCCATCTAGTCCCAACTAGGTTAAGAATGCGCGCAGTTGTATGTCCACTCCGCCATACGCCGTCATGACGTGCAGTGGAGCACCTGTACCTTTACTTCCTTAAACGCATGCTTCTGTTTAGGAGAAAATGCCCCAAGGAAAACACTGCCTTTCAAGAACTCCACAAAAAATCTCACCCTACTTCTTGATCCTCCGTACATTTAATTCAGTGTCTCCAAACCAGGGTTCCGTGGACCATCGCTAGGGGTTCCGCAGGAAATCGTGGAATGAATAAATAAAAACAACGAAATACGGCAAAACATTCCAGATATCCCTCGAAATATCGCGGGAATTTTTTCCACGAAAATTGGCAACACTGGAGTAATCTCCGTGCGCTACCATCTCTCTCTCTCTCTCTCTCTCTCTGTTTCGGTCTGTTCGCATTGTGTCTGTGTTTGTTTCGTACTAAAACACGAGACAACTGCTTCAATTGTTTCCTTGCAAAGTAAGCTGGCTTATTTGATGTTCGTGTGACCGTGCATCCTTAATATGAAATGATTAGTTAGACCAACTTGATGGAACAATTATGATTTATTGATAAACCAATGACTCAACATGCATCTTCAGGAATGCAAGGCTGTACACTACTGCATATGGTTTTCAGCGCTTAAAGTGATGGTAGGAGTCTTGGGACGCCGGGCGGCAGGTCGTGTGCACTGTGTAGAGGCTGTTTTTCGACTAGTTACATACAGCACATCTCTACAGCAAAATCTGCTTCACAATAATTTGGCAATAACTAAACTGCTATCGACTTCTTCTAGCCTGTATACTTTTCAGTAGGCAGGGGTTCCTCGAGATATGGAAAATTATTTTGGGGGTTCCTTCACAGAGAAAAGGCTGATAAACAGTGGTTTAACCCTTTGACGCCTAACGACCCATACAGGGGTCGTACCGCACCGCTAACCTCTAAACGTTGCATTTTATATATTTATTCAACAAATATAGGTACTGAATATTTTAAACACGGTATATTTGCAAAGTGAAGTGGAAAAAGCCATCAAGGAAATGAGAAATAAGAAAGCTACAGGAGATGATGTACCGGCAGATGTGGTCAAATTATTGGGAGATGGTGGTTTGAAAATAATGACGAAATTGATCAACACCATTTATGAAACTGGAGAGTGGCCCAAGGACTTCATGGAAGTTACAATGATTGCTTTAAAGAAGAAGCCAC
>Ga0123355_10011613_pt1 | contig 13586 bp, 14 predicted proteins | sample TergutEmb28metaG_3_FD_89872 | JGI IMG/M metagenome (GOLD analysis project Ga0123355, IMG submission 89872) | Embiratermes neotenicus P1 segment gut microbial communities from Petit-Saut dam, French Guiana - Emb289 P1 | ecosystem: Host-associated > Arthropoda: Insects > Digestive system > Gut ...
CGCACTTGCGAGCGAATCCGCGAAAGCAATTCCTGCGGGTCGAAGGGTAGTGACAGGACATCGTCCGCCCCAAGATCCAGCCCTCGAGCTCGCTCACCTGATCCTCCCCCAGATAACATGACGACGCGAATGTTCTGGGTCCGCTCAGAACCTTTGATTTCGGAGAGCAGGTCGCAGCAATCGAGCTTCGGTGGATCGGCACCCAGGATAACAACGTCAGGCTCGAAGCCGACAACCGCCTTCATTCCGTTCTGATAGTCGGTGGAGACCGCGTATCCTGCATCGCTCAGTACTGAGGCGATGCGGTCTCTAAGACTGTCGTCCGACTCCACGATTAACAGTTTCTCTGGCCTGTTGTTCATAACGCTATCGATCTGGGATGATCCAGCACCCTCAATGGATTCACTTAGGTGAAAGATTTAAGCATGATTCGAATCCGAATGATACTAAAGGCCGCCAGTGCGTCGACGGGAGCGATCACATATCGCTCATTATCCGCCGTGGCCAGCTGAAGCGAACCACGTGTTCTCCGGCCCGCCGTGCCAGCCGCGCAGACCCGCTGTCCGTTCTTCCCTCTGGTGCCCTCGGCGCCCAATTCATTGACGACGCCCACCAGTTCGTGCCCAGGAACCCGCGGCTGCCGAATTCCGGCCAGAGGCCTTCTTTCACAAACAGGTTGCTGTGACAAGCACCGCAGGCCCGTACCATGATGGGACAGGTCCCGGGCCCGGGAATCTTGCGCTCTACGATCTGGAAACCTGCACTCCCGGGTCAGAAACCTGCGCAACCGTTCCTTGTTCCTACCACGACCGCCGTCGTTGCTCCTCCTTACTGATTTCAGTGGTACTGAAAGTAATGAGTATCGTTCAACGAAGCCGCGGCCGCCCGCGCGCAGTGCCATTGGCTGTCTGATCGCCGACCTCGAAAATAAGCTCCACCTCGACTGGCACGCCGAGGGGCAGGCTCGCAACCCCGTACACGAGGCGGCAGGGGTTCTTGTCTTTTCCGAAAACGTCTTGCAACAACTCCGAAGCTCCGTCAGCGACTTTCGGTTGTTCGCGGATATCTCCCGACGTAGCCACGAACACTCCAAGCCGGACGATCCGCGTGACTTTGTCGAGTGATCCCAGATGCTCGCGCGCGACAGCGAGGGCGTTCAGGGCGGCAAGCCGCGCCGCCTTGCTCCCCGCATCCACCTCGAGCTCCGCGCCGACCCGCCCGATGAATTGCGGTTCGCGGCCTTGAGTGGGAAGCATGCCGGTAAGAAAGAGCAGATTGCCCGTTTGCACCGCTTCCACATAGGTGCCGAAGGGCTCGGGCGGGGCCGGAAGCTTGATGCCCAGTTCCGTCAATCGCTTCTCGGCGCTGGCCGGGCGAGAAATTTCGATCGGGCTACGCGCTTTTGAGGATGCCATCACAAGATGTCACCAGAGCCAGCAAATGAAAACAACTAGACCAAGGTATTGTCAATACTTTCGTATACACCATCAATTTTGCCGATCGTTCCTCGTTGTTCATGAGATTTCGTGGTCGCGCAATGATGGGGGTCGAAGTGAAGCTTCCATCTCGGCTTCGAACTTCAGATTCACACGATCCCGCCCGATGGTAGCGATGGCGAGGGTGCGCCGGCCCAACTGGTAAGAGACAGTACAGTCTTTCTCTTCCAGGCTACCGTCAATGTCGACAGAATCCCATTTATCGGCATAGCCAACGTATTTGATCGAAACGCCATACTGGCGAGTCCAGAAAAACGGAACTGCCTGGAATGCTTGCTTGCGGCCGAGAATGTTTTTCGCGGCCACTTGTCCCTGGCGCTCCGCAACTACCCAGTGCTCAACGCGGACGGACTGTCCGAAATAGGGGTTGGGCCAACGGGCGACATCGCCGGCGGCGAAGATGCCGGGTGCGCTGGTTTCGAGATATTCGTTTACTACGATGCCTCGATCAAGTTTCAATTCGGCCTGCTCGGCTACGACAAGGGATGGCTGCACCCCCACTCCCGCGACGACGAAATCCGCGTCGACGGTCTTTCCTTTGCTTAGGGTTGCGCGCTGTCCGTCGAAAGCCGTCAAGGTCTCACCCATGTGGAAAACAACGCCGTGCGCTTCGTGCAGTCGGCGCATGAATTGCCCGACCTCCAAGCCAAGAACGTGCTCGAGGGGTTGCCGACCGGGCGCTACGACGTGTATGCGAATGCCCCGCGCAGCCAGGGAAGCAGCAACTTCTAGGCCGATGAAACTTGCGCCCGCCACCACCACTTGCTTCCCCGAATTCGCCTTCTCGCCAAGTGTGCGGCTGTCCGCAAAGCTGCGGAGATAATAAACCTGAGAGTCGGCCCCACCCTCGATAGCCAGCGGCACGGGCTCCGCTCCAGTCGCCAGTAAGAGCGCGCCAAAGTCATACGTGTCGCCATTTTCGATCTGGATTCGCCTCCGTTTGGCGTCGATTGCGGACACCCGCGAATTCAAGACAAGATCAATATGCCGCTCGGTGTAGTAGGCCGGCGATCGTAGTGGTATCCAGTCCTCTGGCGTGACGCCTTCCAGATATTCTTTGGAGAGATTCGGCCGGTCATACGGGGCAGAATCATCGGCACTAATCATTGTGACCCGCCCGTCGTACCCTTCCCGCCGCAACGTGTCAGCGGCGGCTAACCCTGCAGCGCCTCCCCCGATGATGACGACCGAAGCCGGAGGCTTATCCCCACTTACAGGAACCCGCTCCGGCTTTCGCACATCGGCAGCTAACTTTTCTCGCACGAACACCTTCTCTCGAATGCGCTCAACCCGCCAACGCGGAATCGGATCGAAGGCGGGCGGGCGCAAGACCTCTCCTGTCTTTAGGCTGAAGCAGGCGTGGTGCAATGGACAGCGCAGTTCGGTCCCGATGATCAAACCTTTGACCAGCGGCCCACCGTAGTGCGGGCAGGTTGCCCCAACCGCGAAGAATTTATCACCGCGGCGAGCCAGGACCACTTCTTCACCGTCGACGTTTCCCAGAACCATCCCGCCATCCGGAAACCCGTCGATCGGGACGCCATCGCCAAAGTTTGGCAGCAAAGGCTTTGTCATCTGAGAACCCCCACGGTCGAACAATCATAAATGATGATCGATTGAGGGAATGGGGACCGCTTTTTCGCAGCCACTCGTGTGTCGATACTGGACGCTGGTCTCGAGATGCGAACCTTTGCGCAGTCGCCAGTCAGTGGCTATCACAGGCAAAATTCCGCCGCAGCCGTTGCTTCGTTTATTCGAAGAGGGATCTCGGTAAAGCCAGGTTTGTCGACAACCGATTAGCGACCGTTACAAAGCTGTAAGTCAGGAATGTGTGGGGATCGTTCCCTAGTATGACGAAGATGTAGAAAGCAACGAACTACCGAGACCAGCCGGGCGCCCTAGATCAGGAAAGGTGATGTACGCTGATCTCTTTCAACTGCTGTCGAATCTGCCTGCCTTGAAGAACCGGTGTGTTTGACAAAAAGAAGATAGCAGCCGCCTTGATTCGCGTATTCTGCAGTAACAACGCTGGATGGAGGCCTTTTGCACAGTTCTTTCAAAATTCCCCAAGCTCTTAGGAAACGCGCTGCTCAAATTGAAGTGCTGCTGATGGATGTCGACGGCACGATGACCGACGGTGGAGTCACGCTGTTGTCCCAAACGGAAGAGATCGCACTCGAAATCAAAACCTTTAATGCCCACGACGGACAAGGTCTCACACTGGCCCGCACCGCCGGGCTTCGAACAGGTTGCATCACCGGACGTCAGAGCTCGGCCCTGCTTCGGCGCGCGCGCGAAATGAATATGGAATTCATTTATATGAAGCAGCCGTTAAAAGTGCCCGCATACGAGGAGATTCTCCAAAAGGCTGGGGTAGCTGACTCGTCTGTCGCGTATGTCGGGGACGATCTTCCCGATCTTCCGGTCATGCGCCGCGCGGGTTTGGCAGTGGCGGTCGGAGACGCAGTTCCCGAGGTCAAGGAAGCAGCCCATTATGTAACCAAAGCTAGTGCCGGCCATGGTGCGATCCGCGAGACGGTCGAACTCATTCTGAAATCAAAAGGCATTTGGAAAGCGATGATCGACATGGCACGTGCGTGATGATAGCAAGCGCAGCGCAGATCATGACCTGTTAAGTTGCTGTTGACGCCGAATCCGTCGCAATGGATAAGCATCCACATTCGAGATGAAGCAGCCGTGCGATGAAGCGCTGATCCGGGCTGGAACTCCGAGCGCACCCTGTTTGGAGAAGGCGCGCCCGTGGGTGCTTGCAGCCACCATTCTCGGCTCGAGCATGGCGTTCATCGATAGCACCGTCGTTAACGTGGCTCTGCCTGCATTGCAATCTGATCTTCACGCCACTGTGGTCGATGTGCAATGGGTCATCGAGTCTTACGGATTATTCCTCGCTGCTCTGATCCTGGTCGGCGGAGCGTTGGGAGATTCTTTCGGCCGTCGGGCTATGTTCATGCTCGGTGTCGCAGGTTTCGCGGTCACGTCTGCAGGGTGTGGTTTTTCGTCCACCATTAAGAGCCTCTTAATATGGCGTTCGGTTCAGGGGATCGCTGCCGCATTCCTGGTGCCGGGCAGTCTCGCGATCATCAGCTCCACGTTCGACGTAGAATCGCGCGGTAAAGCGATTGGGACTTGGGCGGGATTTACAACCATCACCACTGCTCTTGGCCCAGTTCTCGGGGGATGGCTGATCGAGCACGCTTCTTGGCATTGGGTGTTCTTCATCAATCTCCCAATCGCTGCTCTGGTTTTTGTCATCTCGGTCTGGTACGTGCCGGAGTCACGCAGTTCCGATACAAAAAGCATCGATTGGTTGGGCGCTGCAATCGCGACTCTCGGCTTGGCAGCATTGGTGTATGGATTTCTGGAATCGCCAATCCTTGGTTGGAATCATCTTCGCGTGACCGGCAGCTTGGTCTTCGGCTTTGCGGCGCTTGTTCTCTTTGTGTGGGTGGAAGAGAGGGTGGCGACACCGATGGTCCCGCTGAAACTGTTTCAATCGGCAAAGTTCAGCGGCGCAAATTTGTTAACGCTTTTTCTTTATGCCGCGCTGGGCATCTTCTTCTTTCTATTCCCGTTGAATTTCATCCAAATACAAAAGTACTCGGCGACGGCGACGGGCGCGGCCGCCCTTCCAATGATTTTGCTAATGTTCTTGCTATCGCGCTGGTCCGGAGGGCTCATAACCCGCTACGGTTCAAAGATCCCGCTCATCGTGGGTCCACTCATCGCGGCTGCGGGCTTCCTTCTTTTTGCCCTACCTGGTGTGCGGGCTCAGTACTGGACTGCGTTTTTCCCAGCCTTTATGGTTCTTGGTCTGGGTGGTGCCATCACCGTAGCGCCTCTAACCACGGTGGTCATGGACTCCGTCGGCCAGGAACGAGCCGGCACGGCATCGGGAATCAACAACGCTGTGGCCCGAGTCGCAGGTGTACTGTCGGTTGCCGTCTTGGGGGCCGTCATGGTGGCAACCTTCGCTCACGCATTGCGAGAGTTGCTTGCCGGTCTGAACTTGAGTGCCCACATGCGCCAAGAGCTTGAGTCGAACGTCGCCAGACTCGGCAGTCTCGGTGCACCCTCGGAGGCGGATCCGCAGACTATGACAACGATTCGTTTTGCCGTCGTGCGAGCGTTCATCTATGGTTTCCGACTGATTATGGTGATTTGTGCTGGCCTCGCGATAGCTAGCGCCGGAGTTGCATGGCGCAAGATGCCTTCTCGAAGCGCCGAGTGAGCACCAGATTTCCCGGGGCGTTGCGGTGGTAGCTGGTGCCAATGATAGACTATGCCATGGCCTCCCATAGAAAAACGAGCAAGAGCAAGCAGGCGAAATTGAGCACGGCAGGCCCGAAGCGAGCGAAGAAGGGGCCACGTGCAAAGCAAACTGTGAAAACCAGCGTGCCGAAGAAGGCACTTAAGAAGAAGGCACTCAAGAAGAAGCCTGCTGGGAAGAAAGCCGCGACGACTCGTCCAACGCGTCGCACGAGAACCCAGAGTGAAGCACTCTTGTTGGAAACGACGACGGGAAGACTAGATGTGGTTTCCGGGCGCGAATCGGGAGATTTGGAAGGCTTGTCCCGGGCCGAGGAGGCAGACTCGGAAAGCGTCGAGGAATTGGTAGAAGAAGGAAACTTTTTCGAGGCGGGTGCGGTCGCTGGGGTTGAGGAAGCCGACAACGCGGACGAGAGGGAAGTGCACACCCACGAGGTTCCTGAGGATGATGTTCCCGAGGAGTATTTGGATAAGGACTAGGTGCGCACTGGGAGTTGGCTGTTGTCGTGGCTAACATTCATCTTTGCTCGTCGGCCCTAACGCCGTCTCATCTCCCCTTCGACGGCTCAGGCCTCCACCTTCTTGCGTCCCTTATTGAGCGTCTGCGCAGCAGTAGTCCCAGCTTTTTCAGGGAAAGGTAGATTTGTCTCCGCTCCTTAGCCGAGAGGACCGACATTACCGCTTCAAGATCCTTCGCGTGCTTTTCGAAATAGGTTTTGGCCACTTGTTCACCGGCTCCGGTTAGTTGTACGATTCTCGCCCGCCGGTCTTGAGAGGTCGGCTTCCGCGCCATCGAGCTATTGTTCAGGATGCCGTCGCGCACAATGAAGGCTCGGGAGCGAGTTTAGAAAACGCGTCGGGCATTCTGGGCCGACCGAGACAGCACAGAAGCGTTATCGTGTTCGTGCAGCGTACGGTCGTCGAACTACAAAGCGGCTGAACAAAGCCACGAAAATGCTCGACGGCCGGAGACTTGGAACGGACCTAAGGGACTTTGCTGCCATGGCAAGAAGCTCGCGTTGCCCTCGAGATGCTTAAAGGTGCATCGCACAATCGCGGCTGAGCAAAGCAGCCTGACAATGCAATAGCAAAATGCAAATTGCGCGAGGGCGGGGAGGATATTGGAAGTTCAGAGTCCACCGGCGCTAAATCATGCTATGGCGTACACATTTCCGAGCATCGACGAATATTTGCGCGAGCGGTTGATGCCGGTGGAAGGTTCGATTCCACGTATTCCCGGTATCGAGATGTTTGGGAATTCGATTCCTGCGGGAACTGTCGGTGGAGACCTCTTTGAGTACATTAATTTTCGGCAGCGTTACGACATTGACGCGCGCGTTGAGCGGGCTCAACGCCTGTCCAAGGAGTTTCTTGAACCACTGCCTCCAGGCGTGCCCGCACGCAATTCAGTCGACGATCACGTGCAGTGGCTGAAAGGGACTGCCGGCTACCGGCCCAAGATGGAAGCCGAGTATAGATTCGCGAGGAGCTCGGAGCAGGTGCGAGTTGGCGAAGACTTACGCGATCTTCGCAAGACAGCGGGTGTTCTGTTGGTAGACGCGCAGGGGCACGGAATCATCTCAGCGAAGATTGCATCAACGGTACACGACACCTTCCATGCTTTTATGCTTACCGAACTGGATCGCTACGGAAAAACAACCCCTGAACTGTTCGAGAACATCAACTTGAGGCTGGCAAAGTCGGTGACCGCCCGCAACGCACTGGGGATAAGTAAAAAAGAAAACGCGCGCGAAATCGCGACTATGCTTTATGGCGAGGTGCGCCCAGGCGGCCATTTTCGCTTCGTTAATTTCGGGCATCCTCCACCACTGGTGTTTTCCGCGGAATATCGGAAGTTCGTCAAAATAGATGAGGCCCGCATGGTGCAGTTCCTGGCCCTCGGTCTGCAGATCTCCGCAGATCACCCGGATAGCAAGAAATACTACTCGATGAACCCGCGGAAAAAAGACTTCAACCCCTCCGTTGTCGGCGAGATCACGCTCATGAGTCCCGGAGACATTCTTGTGCTCTATACCGATGGAGTTTACGATGGCAGGGATCAGGAAGCGCGCGCGCTACTTGAAGGGGTTCTGCGCGAACACTACCAACAGTCGGCTCGGGACATCTGCAACGCCTTGCTGGATCACGCGGTAAAGCAAGATGACCAACTCCGACAGAACGGCGATGAAGCCTTGATCGACGACAAAACCGTTTTTATCGTTAAACGAACTGGAATTTAACGGCTACTCATTTAACGGCTGCTCCAGGTAGGTTCTGATACGCCGCTACTGTTGTCAGGCAGCCTCAGTCCCCTGCGCAGTTCTTTCTTGTTCGTGCGATGCGGGGCTTGTGCCAGGTTGCTCGCGTGCGCGCGACAACAAGGTGACCATCCGGGCGGTCACCAAGTCGGGTCAGAGCCGGATAGCCGATGGGCGATTGCGGGATGGGCTCTGCTGCAAACTATCGGTGCTTTGAAGAAGGATGGCACAAATGATCTGACAGCTGGTGAGCTGCACTATCCGGAGCGACCACCAACCCAGTCATGTATCTACCACCGCTCAGTGGCCGTCTGGGCTGCCAGACCCTGCCCACTGAATCGATGACTCTCCCCATTCTCGATCCTGAGACGAAACAATCGAGCCGCTGTACTGCCATTCCCATTGCAGCGAAAATGAGGCCGAGGTAGCTGCATCCCGACTCATCTATCTTGACTTCGGCGCTCATCGACGGTGAGGCAACGTTCCGACAACGCGGTCGATGTTCGGACTGCAGGGCCAGACTTCAGCCATAGCGCGTAACCTAAAGTTCGCTGAAACATCCAATCTCGTGTAGCATCCACTGAACGAGGTCACCATGACAACCACTGCAACCTCTTTGCGAAGTGACGTAACGACAACCGCCCACCAGGCGCAAGCGGCAACCGGTCTGGCAATCGTACGGGTGACGATTGGCGCGCTGTTCGTGTCGGTCTTCTTCGAAAATTTGAGGAAAGGGCTCTACACTCCCGCGGGCTATGCGGGCCTTATCGAATACTACATCAAGCAGGGTCATTCGCCGGCTGTGTGGAAAGCGGTCATGGGGCTGGTGGCCAACCATGCTGCGATGGCGGCGCCAGGTCAGGCGTTAACGGAAATCTCGCTCGGTATCCTTCTGATTATCGGTCTGCTCACGCGCCCGGTTGCATTTGTGGCTTTCCTGTATCTGGGCAGCCTTTGGATGTCGGAGTGGGGGACCGCGTGGATCTGGGAACTGCTGGTTCCGGTGCTGGCATCACTGGGGCTTGCTATCGGAAGCGCCGGACGAAAGTGGGGTGTTGACGCGTGGCTGTCACAACGGTGGCCATTCTCTCCGTGGTGGTGATCAGGCCAAGTTCCTGTGCGAGTGTCCGTCATCATCCCTACCCATAATGAAGCGCAGGCGATTGAACACGTTCTAGCGGATCTCCCGTCGGATCTGACCACGGAGGTCATCGTTGTCGACAGCACGTCGAATGACGGGACGCCCGACATCGCCGCAAGAATGGGAGCCCGCGTCGTTCAGGAACCGCGCCGCGGTTACGGCCAGGCATGCCTCACCGGTCTGCAAGTGGCAAATTCCCCTGACGTGGTTGTGTTTCTCGATGGCGACTACAGCGATCGCCCCTCTGAATTGCCGATTCTGTTAGAGCCCATCGCTGAGGGTCGTGCGGACATCACGCTCGGTTCTCGCCTGCACAAGCAGTGTTCGGCCGGGGCGATGCCGTGGCATCAGGCATTCGGGAATCGTCTCGCCGCGGGACTTATCCGGCTTTTCTATGGACTCGAAATTAGTGACCTCGGCTCGTTTCGTGCTGGCCGCGCAGATGTGCTGCGCGCGCTTTCTCTCGAAGAGACCACTTACGGCTGGGCAGTTGAGATGATTCTCAAAGGCGCCCTCGCTGGATTTCGCGTGGTTGAGGTCCCAGTGAGCTACTACCCGCGTATCGGAAAATCGAAGATCAGCGGTACTCTGAAGGGAACGGTCGGAGCGGGTTGGTTCATTCTCAGCTTGATCGTGCGCTATTATTTTCGGCACCGAAGACCCGGGAGCGCACGGCCGGCGTAGGTCCGCCGAGACCATTCTATGAAATCTTCAACCGAGACCGTGGTGCATCGGTCAGGTAGCGACCGGGTGCTGGTGATCATGGCGAAGGCACCGAGGCCAGGCGCGGTCAAAACCCGGCTGACTGCCAATTTGTCTGCTGACGCTGTCACATCCTTCTACGGCTGTCTTCTGGACGACACGCTGGCGCTGGCGAGGTCATTGAGCGATGTGGAAGTTGCGATCATGTGCCCGGACTCGGACGTAGATGAACTGGCGGAGTTGGCAGGCAGCAGAGGGATCGTAGTTGCGCAGAAAGGCGAAGGTCTCGCTGCAGGCCTCACGTCGGTTTTTGCGCACTTCGCAGAAGATCGTCAGCGACGCACGATTGCCTTCAACAGCGACAGCCCACACCTGCCCCGTTCTGTTCTCGAAGACGCGTTCGGAACACTGGCCGCACATGACGTGGTCGTGGGACCAACGCACGATGGTGGCTACTATCTTGTGGGGGCAAAGGCTTCTCATCCTACGTTGTTTGCGAACGACGGAATGGGCACGAGCAGCGCGCTCGAGAGACTTCTGTGGCGCGCTCGGACGCTTGGGCTTTCCGTCGGTTTCGCCGCTCCTTTTTACGACATTGATGTAGCTGACGATCTGACTCGTCTGGCAGAGGAGTTGCGGTCGGCTCCCGAAAGGGCGCCACGCACTGCGACGTGGCTTAAAGAGTGGGGGCTTCTGGCGCCACGATTACGGAGAGGCACGAGAGAATTGTGAACATCACCCCGGCGTGGCGAGTGTACATATTGGGCGCCACGTTGTGCGTGGCGCTAACGATCTGTTCGCGCCACTTCGGCGACCGAGGCGGGCCGCCCTTCATGGCGTCTTTGACGCTTGCCTGCGTTGCTTATCTTTTGGCCATCCGTGAATTCTTCGCCATCCCAGGATTTCCGAGGCGCGTTGTCATCATCGGGCTCGTCCTGGCTGCCGCGTGGCGCCTTGAATTTCTTCGGCTGCCCGTGGGAGCCGATGACGACATCCACCGATATGTCTGGGATGGCCGCCTGCAGAGGCTCGGCTACAATCCCTATCTTGTCGTTCCTGGCGATCCTGCCGTTGAGGGTCTGCACACCGCGGAAACTCGCAACCTGAACAATCCGGATCTACCGAGCCCATATCCGGCGGGAGCGCAGCTTTTTTTCCGCGCAGTAACCGCGATTCACGAGTCCACGTTTGCACTGAAAGTAGCATTTGTGGTTTGCGATTTCGCAATTGTTCTCGTGTTGCTCGATCTACTGCGTTCTACCCGGAAGCCAGAACACTTGGTTCTGGTGTATGCCTGGAACCCATTATTGGCGATTGAGGTTGCCGGCAGCGGCCACATTGACATTGTGGGCACCCTACTACTGGTGGTATCCGCTGCTGCTCTGGCCCGCCGATGGCGAGCAACTGCGGCCGTCGCACTTGGGTTGGCAGTAGCAGTGAAGTTTCTTCCGATTGTGCTTGTCCCTCTGTACTGGAAACGGGTTCGCATTCGCGACGCAGCGCTGGCGGTGGTTGTGGTCGGACTGCTGTACGTACCATTTCTTCATCACGGCCGCATCCCGATCGGCTCACTCGGTACGTATGTGCAGTCCTTCCGTTTTAATGGTCCGGTATTTGCAGCTCTGGGTAAAGTGGTGCCTCCCCAGTTGCTAGCTGCGCTCGCGGTGCTCATCGGATTCGTGATTGCAATCGGACTCCGACGAACGGCGACCGAGTGGTCTCCGGGCGCGTTCGTGTGGCCGATGGCAGCTTCTCTTGTGTGCGCCCCCGCCGTATTCCCATGGTATCTGTTCTGGCTGCTGCCGTTCTTGACGTCGGCCTCGACGCTGGTGATCATCCTCTGGACTGTCAGCATTATCCCCACTTACGTCCAATGGCACTTGCGCACGCTTGGGCGTCCATGGGGAGCGCTTCCCGGTTGGATCATGCCTGTGGAATACGGATCTTTGGCAATCGTTGCTGCAATGGGCGCTTCTCGCTGGATTGGCCGCCCAACAACGCTCACCGCACGAATAAAGTGAAGCTAAAATGGCGATTTCGCGGAATCGTCGCCCAAAATGCCTTCTCGACAGCCGCGGACACGACAACTGTGAGCAAGAACTTGCCAAAATATTTGCCGTTCAGCTCGATTTCTTTCTGCCTCCTCCGAAGCCGGCCTTATGCCTCGCGCGGCGATCCACTTGTCCACATCTCGTGGTCGTCAGCCGGGCAAGCCCAACCGCGTCGAGGTCACGTGGCAGATCCTGAGAGCCAAGATAAGCGCATAAGCTTTAGCATCATTTGATGCTATGCTTGATGCATTGGAGATTTCTATGCGAACTACTATTGCCCTCGATGACGATCTCGTACGCACGGCCCAGGAGTTCACCGGCGTTGCCGAGAAAACGGCTCTAGTTCGGGAGGCCCTCAAAGCCCTAATTGAGCGGGAGAGTGCTCGCCGGTTGGCTTCCATGGGAGGCACGATGCCGGGCTTGAAGAACATTGGGCGCCGTCGGGGCGAGAAAAGGCTGCGGCGAAATTGATTCTCGCGGACACTTCGGTCTGGATCGACCATTTCCGTTCGGGCGACAAAGACCTGCAAAGGGCTCTGAGCCAGGGGCAAATTGTCATTCATTCGTGGATCGTTGCAGAATTGGCCTTCGGGTCACTTCGCGACCGCGCCAAAACACTTGCGACGCTGGACCTCTTACCCCGCGTGCCGGTGGCACAACTTAGTGAGGTACGGCTCATGATTGAGGCTCGTCGATTATACAGTCTTGGCATTGGTCTGACCGACGCACAGTTGATCGCCTCCATCTTTCTCAACCCGCCCACCCTTCTGTGGACAAGAGACAAGCCACTCCGCAGAGTGGCCGGAGTTCTCGGCATTCACGCTGCGTTGACCTGAGACGACAACGGATCGCGTTGACCGTCTCAGGTTCAGAGTTGTCGAGCCGGGACTGCACAATGATGGCGGCCCTGACTCCAGACTGGACCATGCCCTCTGGCTTTACCACGGGCTGTGTAACGGCCTATGACATCATCTTCCCGGGCTTGGCGGCATTCAATAATTGCTGCACCGGCCAAGGGGGTGGGGACCTCTACGTGGGCTGCGGACAGGAGCAGCAGCAACTTGGACAGGAGTTCGCTGGATTTCACAACAAACACACCAGGGTCGCTGGTGGGCTTTAATGGTGGCCCTATTACCACTGCATCGTTCGACGCTCCGAAGGCATCCTTCTTAACATTCTCACAGCAGCACTACACCGGTGCCTTAACCGTCCTGGCTGATGTTGCTGGGCACTGGCGTGGCTGATCTCTCCGGAATGAGCAGACGTAAAGTTCAAGCTCAGGACATAAATCGGGAGCCAGTAACTGTTGTTAGCATCTGGCTAATCAGAGGACCTGCCGGATTGGTCTCTGGAAGCTAGCCGTGGTTGAGCCCCGCCCGCCGGATACCAGTATCCGGCGTTGAACGTGGACCCACCCAGCATTGCCCCGTCCTGGATGGGGGCGAAATAACGCTCCCGATAGGTGTGTGATCCTGCGATGATGTGGCGCAGCCTCTTTGAGCTTACAACGGGCTCATCGCGCAGCCTCTCTTGCGATCACGACCGTGGTGCAGGAACTGCTCAGCTTGGGCAGGTCGCGGTTAGCAGCCATGCGGACCTGGAGCCGTGGGCGCTCACCCCGAACGATCGGACAATAAGCATCAGGCTGTAG
>Ga0123355_10011614_pt1 | contig 13586 bp, 7 predicted proteins | sample TergutEmb28metaG_3_FD_89872 | JGI IMG/M metagenome (GOLD analysis project Ga0123355, IMG submission 89872) | Embiratermes neotenicus P1 segment gut microbial communities from Petit-Saut dam, French Guiana - Emb289 P1 | ecosystem: Host-associated > Arthropoda: Insects > Digestive system > Gut ...
ACATCGAACCAGAGCAATACAACCCAAGAAATAACTCAACAAATAAGTCGCAAGCTCCTGAGGATGGATGTATTAACATCCGAAACATGTTGAGCATTAAATAATGAAATAATAAAGCAAGTGGCATCAAGTTCGTCTCTCTTTATTCAACTATCAAGATAATATACGGTCCAATAAACATAAGTCTGTGTAAGGGTACGTCGTCACATACGCCATGTGCAACGGGGTACGTCTCACCTGAACAGACAGGCGTGAGCAACAGCGCATGTTCAAATTAGCAGTAAATGCCTCCGTACATACCGTGAGTTTTTTTTTTTTTTTAATTTGCTATGTCACATTTCTAACGTCTTCAGTAACACATCTTGTCCCACAACGCTTGCGCCAAAATAAAATACCAAGATCTCAACTGTCCAATGCACTGGCGAAGGACTGCGTGATACCCAAGTTATCGGTGATATTGCGGTCACATCGCACGTCCCGCTTTCGCTCATACTTTTTCTTTTTTTTTAAAACAGTGGAAGCTGCAGCGTGGAACAGGCGGACAAACACGTCGTTGGAATGTATAAATAGCGTACTTAACAGCAATAAATAACACAACACTAACTGAAACAGGGTAAGTCTCTCGCTATAGGCACCAAAATATTGTCTATAAAAAATTACGTTATTGAGATAATGACTTGAAAATTTATATACACATAACGGGAATGATGTAAAACAGGATCTGCTCATAATCGATGCTGAAACTGGTCTCCTTTCACATCCAAGCACACTTGAATGCGTTTCTCCAAATTCTGGAATACTTTACCCAAAGTGTCAACCTTGACGGCTTGAATCTTTTGGCGTATAGCGCCTTTGAGTTGTTCGATTGTGCGGGGTGTATTTTTGTACACTTTGCCCTTCAATAGGCCCCAAAGAAAGAATCGGCAGGCGTTAGATCGGTTTCTCCTTGTCTCTAACGTTTTAACCAATTTCTGGGTGCAGCACTTGGACGGTGCATGTCTTTCACCAAATTCCGTTCGAAATGCCATCTGGCATGCTTTAAATGAACCTGTTTGCCAGTATTTACGAACGAGAAACCCCCGCTGTTCGACTGTATACATAGACAATAGTTTGGAGCCTCTAGCGAGAGACTCACCCTGTATATATAATGATAACAAAAATATTCATAATTGTGGACAATATTTTTTTCCACTCTCACAATCCCAAACATCTGACCAACATGTTATACAGAAAGCAATAAAAAAACAAACACAAGCAATGCAATTTGACTAAACCCCATGACGTTGAAACGGGGGTTCTGTCGTGTCTCCGTGGGGCAGATGGAAAGGGAATTCAGACACAGCACCAGGATGAAATTTTTATGTTTCTCCTTGGAGAGTCCACCACAGAATCCAAAGTTTCAGGGCAGGCGGGTCAGAAGCAAGGTTCGAGGAGGGTTAAAGGAAGGGCAGATAAGGAAGATGGCACTGCAAGCAGACGATGACGTGGGCACACTCCGTTCCAAAATGTTGAACACGGCACATAATAGGTACGGAGACCGGCGAATACTCTCAGCAGCGGTGTATGTCTGAAGCCAAGTTTTACTTTACGTCATAGGCTGTAAGAGCAGGTGGTGTGCCAGAAGTTATAATTACTGGTTAAACCTTCACCTCAAGTCGTAAAGTAGAAGCGGTAAAGTCACCTCTTTGTAAACAATGAATGTATACGAAGGAAGTGGAGGTATAACTCCACTTTTCTTCACCTCGGCACTAGATGGGGGGTAAGTTGTTAGCTTCAAGAAATGTATTCTCGGTACCCATTCAAAAAAAAAAAAAAAGACTGGGTTGGACCCAGTTGCCGTCTGCATATTTTGCGGAAGAGACAAATGTCCTGCTGCTGCTGGGAATCGAATTACAGTACCTCGGACAACTGACCTGAAACCTAGCTATTATACGGACAACACTAACCCGAATTCCCACCTTAAGTTGGGCTATCGTTTAGTTTATTTCCTTCCTTCTCCATACATTACGAACCTGACATACAAAAGAAGGATGCTTAGCAAGGTATATCGACACGTCGCAAGGCCTCTACTGATACAGGGTAAGAAGCAACTGCGTAATGCTGACACACGTACACGACCCAAGCTGTATTCGAACACGTGATCACTGTAATCTAGGGGCTTACACATATAAAGTTAGGCGACTGTGATAGAAGCCGTTTGTTTTAAAAGCCTAAAACGCAGTAAAGGAATTATTATTATTATTATTATTATTATTGTTCTAATTGCTTCAAACTTACACCACTATTTTTATTTTTACTTTTTATTTTTATCCTTGTTATATTTTATGACACTAAACAATTCGTACTGTCCTATTTTATTACATTTATTATACTAAATAACCATGTGACTGTTGTACACACTGTGTTGATGTCACCCCTTAATCCCAACAAATATGGCGATTTCCATATCCATATGGATTATGTAATCCTGTAAGGATTTACCGAAGGAAAATAAATGATATATATATATATAATGTTGTTGTTGTTGTACATAAAGAAATATGCCGATTGTGGAACTCGAACCAAAATAGTTTATTTTCGAAGGCTACTGCTAGTACGCGTTCAACTGCCTGGGCTACATAAAGAAATATGCCGATCGTGGGACTCGAACCAAAATAGTTTATTTTCGAAGGCTACTGCTAGCACGCGTTCAACTGCCTGGGCTACATAAAGAAATATGCCGATCGTGGGACTCGAACCAAAATAGTTTGTTTCCGAAGGCTACAGCTAGCACGCGTTGAACTGCCTGTGCTACGTCTGCTGACTATAAGAACGAAGGGTCCGGTCGATTCATCCATCCTTAGCAGCAAAGCTAACTAGCTAGCCTCACGCCTGGGAAAGTTAATGTAGTTTAATTAATGTTTTACTTTCAAATTAAGCAAATGTATTGTTGTCTTCGGTTAATATATACGCGGTGTGATTGATTGTAATGAATGTAAGACAGAGAAACACCACGAATGCACAAATATGGGGAAAGTAAAAGACTCAAATTATGATGGCAACTGTACGTCACGTGACTTCCAGTTCGGGACTTAGAAAATTTCAGGCCGATGGATTTTCGTTCGACTGAGTGTACCATAGGGAATGCCTGTAACTTTTCGCTCGGTACTCTTCTGTCTTCCAGTTTGCTATCCGAAACTATAAAGAGTAAAACAAACAGAACTATAATTTTTTGTGTTGTTATCGTACGGATGTAGATATTCTGTTCTCAGGCTGAGGAACATAGGCTGAGGGTGTGTAAGCATAAGCTGCTGAAGAAGATACGCGGGCCGAAGAGGGACCAGGTAACGTGGGAGTCGAGAAGTTAACATAACAAGGAGCCTGATGATCTTCATGTTTGCACCATGCATCAATGACAAACACTTTATCATCCAACTAATGCACAATATATAATTTATAGATACAATTAAAATTATAAAATATTTAAAAGAGCTCCAACATGTTTCGGATCACAGAGGATCCATCATCAGGGAGCCTTGTACAGTGCCTGGCTAAAAATGACAAGAATGATTCTATCGTGTCCGTTGACATGGACAAGGTCGGTGTTATGGCAGCATATTCTGACCCGTTGTGTGTGTGTGTGTAGTGTGTAGTATAGGAAGGCACTTAAATACTTTATAATTTTAATTGTATATATAAATTATATATTGTGCATTAGTTGGATAATAAAGTGTTTAAGCAGCTTAACGATGTTTCTCACTAAACATTATTCTGGAGATCAAATAAAGAAGAATGACATGGGTGGGGTACATAGTATGTATGGGGATGAGATGAGAGGTACGTTCAATGTTTTGGTTGGGGAAACCTAAGGGAGATACCTTGCAAGACTTAGGTGTAGATTTGAGGATAGTAGTAAAATGCTTCTCCAAAAAGGGGAACGGGAAATGGACTGGATTAATCAGGCTAAGGACAGGGACAGTGGTGAGCTCTTGTAAACGTGGTGATGAACCTTCAGGTTCCACAAAGTGCGCGAAATTTCTTGACTCGCTAAGGAACTTTTAGCTTCTCAAGAAGGATTCTGCTCCATTGAGTTATTTCGTTCTATTTTTTTTTTTAAATAATGTTAGCCTGTACACAAAATCTGCTGCTGAATACTGAGCGTAGGGGTAAGTAATTTGCAATTCAGTTCAGCATTTAGATCTTTTGTAGCCGGAGATACTTCCGAGTAATAATAAGTGACACTGCTCGGTATTTATCGCTTTTATTTTCCGACCCGGACACAGCTGAACACTGAATACGCCCTCTAATTTTTAGAAATAATTCATTCGACTGGCTTTGTACAGAGGCAATGAGGAGAGGTTCTTTCTCCTTCTACCTTACTCCCATAAAAGTGAGATGTGATAATTAGGATCGTCATTAAGGCAAAGTTTACCATCCCCAACGATATTCAATTATATAGCGAGCGGATAATGTTTAAGTTGGCTTGCAGCAAAGGGAACTAGGTGGAGGGAGACGGAGGAAATTAGGAGGAAGGACCTATCTAATTTACTAACTCGTCCTAGCGATGAGAAAAGGCTGGGTGTTGCTGAAGTGAAATCGCACCCGGCACCACCAGTCATAAACTTACCCACTGCAGCTGGGGAGGAAAAGTCCACAGAGGAAATGCGAGAAGTAATATAGTGATATGTGGGCTGATAGGGATGTGAGGATAAACGGCAAATGAGGACTCGAATATGAGTAATATGGGAGCCGGACAGGAAATGAAGCTATTACCTTATGACACTTTTTTTTTTCAAATATTTACGTTCTGTGTGAAACATACTTTGTTCAGGTGCCTGGCACGTCAATCAGTATACTGACCAGCTGACAAACCGCAACACCGAAGATTCAGAACCTCGCGGAAGATATAGCGACAAAGACATGGCACCAACCACAAACCCCCACCTAATGCCCAATGTTAAGAATAAATGCTGCCATACCCCACAGAGACCTGGGCTAGCTCAGTCATTACAGCGACTCGCTAGGGGTTGGAAGGTCCGGGAATCGAATCCCGGTGGGAGAGAGATTTCCCGTACTAGTCCAGACTGGCCCTGGGGCCCAACCAGCTTCCTATACAATGGGTGCCGTGTCACTGCCGGGGGCACAGCGGCCGGGGCGTGGCGTTGACCATCCATCCCATCTAGCGCTGAGGTTAAAGAAAGAGTATAGCTATACTACTACTCCTCCTCTGGGCCTTCATGGCAGGTTATATATAGTATGATCTTATTGCCCCACAGGATGAATGCTCATAATTGGTTCTACCGAAACTGTCATTTTCCAGTCCGCGTAAACCGGCACTAAGGCTAGCACCAGGTAGCAGTAAGGGTCTGACAAATACCTAACGCTGTATGTGGAGTTTTGAGCTCCTGATGATGGACGGAAAAACCGTCTGAAACATGTAGAATGTCTTACAGAAATAAATAAACTGAGAAACGTCACATCTTGTTGGTTGTACTGTGCGAATATATTAGGAATGCACGGACCTATGAATGTTAAACTTAACGGTGTGTATACTACTGCCAAACGTGGCACGCACTAAATGGTAGTAAGTACGAACAGGAACAGACGATGACACGACAACTAGCAGTGGAAGATACACTTGATTCGATATTTCAGCGTTCACATTTCACAACAAAACACTGTGTGTAAATACGTACTGCACTACTGCCACCGGGTGTCAACCCAACTGCAGTCAACAATACATCATGGCATACCTCAAAATAGCAGCATAGCTCAATATTAAGTTTAGTATCTGGCAGCAGCAGCACTTTTCAGTTTCCTAAGACTAGGAATTTTATTTACGAAGTTTGCTTTTTGGACAGAAGATTTTGTGCGTAAACCGACTTTGTTTTCTCAACATACTTTACGCTCCGAATTCAATAATATCTTGGATAACCGCAACAATTCGGCTTTGAAATTTCGCCAAGTTCTGTGGTGGCCCTCATAGATTTACACGTGATAGCGTACGTGACAGTATACAGAACCAGACACCATAACCTCTGACGACTGAGCGCTCGCGCCAAATTAAATTGCGGCCAGACACCCCGCCTCACAAAATTAAATAACCGAGCAGACTGGAATAGAAGTAAAACCGCAAATTTTATTTGGATAGTACTTGGTTCAAAACACAGTTGGGGTTGAGGATATTCTGATTGAGGTTTTAGTGATTTTTCTCAGTTTCTCCGCGGTATATTTTGGGTTAAGCAAAAATACGATACTACTCTAGTCCAATTCCATACCCACTTATGATTCATGATTATGAAATTTAATTAAAATCCGCTGAGTTTCGTTGCACCCGAAGTATAGATCTAAGAACAAACGGCCCGACACAATTTCCCCGCTGCGCTTCTATTTTCTGAATTCGTATAAAGAAGGTGCAAAAAATCTGATATCTGATATCTAATCGTACGCACTTACAGTTAGTTCGTTTAATTACTTCGTCTTTGTGAGTACTTTTGTTCCGAAACAGATTTCCTATTAATCCTTTAAACGCCGAATTAAATACCATCTGCCATTTGCTAGCATTATTAGGTCACCATATTCTCCACGTTAGCATGATAAGGGTTAAGAGAAGTTCCCATCAAAATCATGACTGGATTTATATGGTGAGGTGAATTCAGTCAAAAAAACACAACTATAAAAATGGCTAGATGATGGCGTTTATTAGCGAGGGAAAACTACATGTTTCGGCCTATAGCGGCCATCTTCAGTTTCTGACAATTTTCTGCTAAAAGAATTTTATATAATAACCCTAAACCGCGTGGTGATGTTGAGATCATTTAGCCATATATTTATAGTTGTGTTTTTTGACTGAATTCACCTCACCATATAGTTTAAACGCACAACGGAGATGGCACACCTCAGAATTATGACCAGATTTATCAATTCCCATTATCGAATTTATTCGTTTCGTCGTATTGTAATGAATTTCGCCGTCACAGTAACTTTCCGTATATTAATCTGCTAATTTCCTTCAACAATGGCATCGGCCAGTTAAACAACACACAAGCACAATAGACGGTCGAGAATCTAGTTCGACAGAAATACGGTACAGCGCGCCTGCAATAACACGATTCGCTTTTATTAACATATTAATGGACTTATTACCCAAGTTGTTATAGACGGATTGTCTTACGAACTACATGCCGTAGTCTTGCTTTCGGATTATTACTAAATTCAGCACGGAGAAGTGGCAAAATAATACAGCTTCTTGCAGAATGCAATTTGATAAATTTTCAAGAATGCAAAGTCTTAATGAGAAAACTTATACCGTCATTATTACGGAAGGAACATCGCAGGAAAGATGGATCTTTGCGTAAATGCGAATATAATGATGTAGAATTGCGTGTGAGCGTCTAGAGCCACCATGAATAAGCAGGCAAATAAGCAGAGAGCCAAAATATGAATTCAGACAAATGCAAAAGAGTGTGACTGTACTGCTACAGTCTTCAATAACAAGGCTACAGTTAGATAATAAATTAACCAACTTATTTGACAAGATTATATTCACTCTTGCGTGTAACTAAACAAATTGTCTACATGTAAGGAATCCGAAAGATCATTAGAGTGTTAAAAAATTCCATCATTTGACTCTGTGGCGAACCAGAATATTTTACGGCCAACCGACAAGTGTTATTGAGTTACCTTACAGCTACCTGACCACCAGGTCTCATACTAATACAACTCAGCCATTGAAGTGTGCACTGCTGCTTCAAACACGTAATCTGGAGATGTCTGTTTGGAACACCGCCACATATCCGACAGTACCAAAGTTTACCAACGTTTCTTCAAACCTATAAGGTAAATTTCGGGATACTGTCTTAAATTAGGCCAAGAACGCTTCCTTCCGAGTCCATTCCAATTCATTATTTACTACGTATTATAATTCGATGGTATATACTGACGTCGTTAAACAAACAACCAAAACGTAAATAGTTTTTTCCTTCCACTGCAACGTCTCCTATTGTCCTCAAACAATGCAACTGCGAACCGCAATGCATATGCATTCCTGATTTCTCATGCATACTGTGTGTCCAACCGTACTTCTCAACATCGAGATACGTCACCGGCCTCAAAACTCCAGCCGTCTTGACTCTGTGACAGTCACAGATACCCACAGCTCTCGAAACTCAGTGAACCACAACGCAGATCTCACAGTGGCGGCGAAAATATGAGTAAAACTTGTGTCACACGTTTATTTCCTTCTTGTGGTACTAACTAGTATCCATGAAGATGGCTGCAAGGTCGAAATAATGTCGTATATATTAAGCAGTAAACGAATTTATGACTCATAATATTGTACCTTGTTGGGTGTATGTATTGCTTGATAAAAACTGGAGGAAACGCAAAGAAATCAATCCACTGACAGGCCTGAACAGGCCCCCGATTAGGGCTCCAGGATGTTGAGGGTTCCAGAGCTTCTAGACAATCGACACATGAAGGTGGTAAAGTTGTCCACCCTACGCACCGGCCGCCTTTACCCCAGAAGATATCCCTGGTACTAATTTCTGTTAAGAGGCTGAGTAGGGCCATAGTGCAGCCGGAGGGATTAAGTCAATGAAAAATTCCAATGACACCATCGGTAATCGAACCTGCAACCTACCGGCTTGTAGCGCAGTGCCTCAATTAAATGCGTCACCGCCTGCTTTCTAAAACTGGAGTGCCACTTATAATGTATTAAAAACGCAATTCTCTTTTACCAGAACAAGACAAATAAAACGTATCAGACAGCTATTTTGTCAATCTCAATCCCAATTACATCAAACGCCTTATTTCCTTAAGATTCATTTTAATATTCTCCCATCGGTCTTTGGGTTATCGAAACAGTCACATAACGTGAGATAGTCCCAGCAAACTTATGCATGTGCCTATGCAAACCACAAGCCCACCTCACAATGTTACTGTCTCAACAATATAAAGTGGGCTGGCAATCTAACATATCCCACACTCTATTAATCTGCATTACCCACACTTCTCGAAGCAAAACAACAACAACACCGGCACCAATAAGCACATTGAGAATCTAAGGGTTGTTGAAGCGCGCTGCACTGCTGCTTCACTTGATAAACGTCACAGGCTGGTCAATAAGTACCCAACACGATCAACATTCTAGCTGGCTTAACTCTGTATTGGCGACGAATGGACCTGCAGATTATGCCTAAATCAGGGGCGTACAAATTCCGTTGTACTGCAGGCCCCAGTATTTGTACTTCCGCAGTGCTGCTCTTGTTTGCAGTCATCACTCTGACGCCTAGAATTTTGAGGTAACTCCTAGATTTCTGAAACATTTGTGTATCACTGGCCTAAATAATAAAACGCTTTACTGGTGTAAATATTGTTCATACACAAAAAAAAATAATAAAATAAACAAATGGTGTAACAAACAAACAATCAAACGTGTAGAAGTAAACAAATAATGGATTACGTTATGTTTCCATTCCTTTATACGTCTTTAAGGCGTGGTACTGTATTATGTGTGGGCCGGGTAGCTCAGTTGGTATAGCGACTGACTACAGGTTGGACGGTCCGGGGTCGAATCCCGGTGGGGATGAGATTTTCCACCCATCCAGACCGTCCCTGGGGCTCAACCAACCTCCTGTAAAATGGGTACCGGGTCTTTTCCGGGCGTAAAGTGAGGCCGGGGCGTGCTGCTGACCACTCACCCCCTTCTAGTGCCGCGCTCTAGGAAGTTTAGAGCTATACCTCTATCCACCCTCTGGCCCACACCGGGCCTGTAACGGGATCACTTTACCTTTTTACTGCATTATGTACAGGGACCAATATACCTGTCTGTATTCTCTGTACAATCAGACCTGCACTTCGTTCTCATGATAACATTTTCGTTTTCGTTTTTCTTCCCTTCATTTCACGTTTCTTAATCTTAATCTCCATTTCCCTTTTCCTCTGTATGTTTCACATATACCAGACACAAGGCCAGGCAATTTACTCACTTAAACAGACAGGAACCGGAATAATGAGACGACGTGATTCTGCCTGCAGGTGGCGCCGTGGTGTCGGACATACTGTGTACCCTCCCATCTCGTCAACCACTTACATTTCTAAACAGAGTTTCTTTTTACAAGATTACAGGATCTTCAAAGAAAATTATTGTAAAAGCAAATTACACAGACGAGGCCATCTCTTGTCTCTTAATGTGCAGGAGGTACAAACAAAGCAGAACGTGCTTCGTGGACTGCAACGTACCGTCTGGCGACATTAAGCGTTACGTTCACAACGCTCGAACTGCTAGCACAAGGATGCTGATGTTGTCCTTCTGTCCAAGCGACCATAAGTTTAAACATGAGAAGCGCTATATGGATTTTGACGAAATTAAACGCCAAAGGTTATATTACTGGGGACCACCCCCCAATTCGAGGATTCCGTTTCGTACAATCGGTATCAGCAACGTGTCTGACGCAAATTTTGTAAGGAAACACTAGCGTAACTATCGAAGTGTGTTAAAACATAGTAACGAACGTAATCACGACAGCGAAATTTACAACTTATTCTGCTGCAACATCACCCATAAACCGCCGATGAATCACTTCAATGCTACATATGAGTCATCAGGCTTAAAAACTCAATTTGTTCTGGTCTAATTTGGGTCTATTTGCTATTTCAAAATATCAGTGCAAGGAACGTGCAATCACCATTTATCAAAAGTCGAATCCATCTTCCTTGGGATTTATCAAGAACACCACATCAACAAGTATCAGAAATGTACAGCCAATGATGAACTTCGCCTTTCTTGTGCAGGTACAGCAGCAGTCTGTTTCTTCGGCACTAGATGCAGTTCAAAAATTTTGTCAGGATCCAGTACCTTTACCGCCGGGAAAGGAAGCTGGGTGGGTCTCAAAGAATCGGTATGCAAGCAGCGGAGAACAAAAGAGCTCTGCCCCTACTAGGAACCAAAAGCCGCATCCCCGATTGTCCAGTCCGTAGCATAGTAAGTACACTGAGCTACCCCGAAGATGTAGCGCAGGAAGGTTTCCTTAAGTAAAAGAAATGATAAGGTAAATCAACTGCGTAGCTTACATTGAGGTCACATTCATTTCTTGGAATGGGAAGTGCACACGTGTATGGAATCCGGGTTCGTTACAAGCGTCAACGAAGGAGACCAGCTGTTGATGCCATCAAAGAAAAGTCCAAAGCAGAAAAGCTTAGGAAATGACTTCGCGGTTATTGGAAACATGATGATGAAATGTCCTCTATCAAAAGTTTGGTGATTCGGAGACGACAGGCCGAGAAAATTGACACAGAGTGGGAGATATATTGGAATCAACTAAACTGGCTTCCTCAAACTTACCACTGTGTGCTTCTGAAACCTATATGTTCTGTATTCCCTAAACACATAAATTACTTTCTTCTTAGTCTTGTTTATATCTTCACATCCGCTGGCAAATGTTTCACGACTGCGACAAGGTATATCCACACGTCACAATATAACGCGCCGTAGTTAGGGAAGCCAAAAGCTGGAACAGATGTTCCGTTCATATATGAGGTAAAACACGCTTGTTAATTCGTCTCGCGTTACCCGTTAACAGACCAAACAAAAGCACACACGAATGCGTGGCTCACAAATACATTAATTTTTCCTACGTGTTTCGACCTTCTTCCTCTGCCATTTTCACGGATACCAATCTAATACGACACGTAAAAGTCTGAGGATCTGCCTGTACTATTAGAATGGTATTCATGAGTAGGGCTTAGAAGGCCGAAAACGCCGAAATATGTAGGAAAACTTAAATAATAATACATTTGTCATTCACGTATTTGTTTATACTGCTGTTTGCAATACTTGAAAAACACTTGAGTAAACGGCAACAATGTAAGCCGATCCCCGTGCCCGCGCGGTCCAAGGCCACTCGTTTCTTGGGGTTGCGGGTTCGAATGCCTCCGGGGGCATGGCTGTCTCTTGTTAATGTTGTGTGCGCTAGTTAAAGGTCCCAGGAACGGGCCGATCACTCGTCCAGAGGAGTTCTACTGAGTGAGTGTCAATGAGTGTGATCACGTGCAACAATAACCCTCTGCACCAACAATGAGTAGGTAGAAGAGGTAAGAATAAGAAAGAAAGAAAGAAAAATGTACTACGAAACGTTGCCCATAAGTAACGAATTAACCAGGTGCTGATTTAACGCTATTGTCGGTATCTCGGACTGAATTCAATATTTTCCTCCGTTAATGAGCTTCTGCCATGTAATCTGGAAACACAAAATACGGTGACGAAGAATTGTTGTTTTCCAATTACAGAACATACACATATATATACGAGGAGTGTCATGACTCAGGCGATTACTCGCCGGCCTATCACTGAGAAGGCCAGTCCACGTGTGATTTGCGGTTGGGCAGTTACATAAGATGTTGAGGACAGTGCATGTCTTTACGCTAGACTAACTTCAGGCACAAACACTTCTTAATTTTAATTTTAATTAGCGTTTTATCGTGGATGTTTAAAGACGTAAATAAATAATGGAACTGAATGTCTAATTGCACCACAACACAACTAATCAATACCTTAATTACTATCAGCGGATCCGTGTAGAAATGTCTGCAATGGATAGTTCATATCTTCTCTGAGCTTCCCGGAGGCAGTCGGCGTCCTCATTCGCTCCTCCCTCCGAAAGAGTTCATTTTGCCAGGTTCCCGGCGGGCCTGAGAGTTCTTACTTTGCTCTTGGCTTCTCGAAGTCTCATTTTCTCGTTCTTGTCATTTACGTTTCGCGTTTGCTCTCACGTGCTGTGTGACGTTATACGCTCCCTCTTCGTGGCCTACCAGGCATATACAACGCACTCTTGTATACTGTATAATGAGAAAGACATTGTAGCGCTTCTGATGGACACTCGGGGCGATGCTGCGGCGCAGATGGTTGAGGCACTGCGCTACAAGCCAGAAGGTAGCGGGTTCGGTTCCCAAGGCGGTCATTGGGACTTTTCATTGGCTAAATCATTCCGGTTGCACTATGGCCCTGGGGTCGACTCATCCTCTAACAGAGAGGAGTACCAGGAATATCTACTGCGAGGTAAAGACGTCCGGTGTGTCTTCACCACCTTCATGTGCCGTTGTCTAGGAATTCGGGGAGCCTCACCTCCTGCAGCCCTAAAGGCCTGTCCAGGCCTGTAATGGGAAGCTTTGAATTGATGGACACTGTAATACAAAACTACACAATAACTTACTTTGAAGTCCATTTCAGTCGTTGTTGTCAAATTTTTCGGACGAAATTCTGAAATATCCGCACACTCGTTACGTACCCAGCTTCGTGTACTGTGTGTATCCATGCAACGGCGCTGCATTCGACAGCCACTAAAAATGTTTGTGCGACACTGCCTAGTTTTCGAAATACAATACTAGTAACTTCCAATAGGATTTGTCTCTTCTTATATATATTTGTCTCTTCTTATATATATTTGTCTCTTCTTATATATATTTGTCTCTTCTTATATATATATTTGTCTCTTCTTATATATATTTGTCTCTTCTTATATATATTTGTCTCTTCTTATATATATTTGTCTCTTCTTATATATATTTGTCTCTTCTTATATATATTTGTCTCTTCTTATATATATTTG